>SDGW01000093.1_pt1 | contig 35478 bp, 38 predicted proteins | sample 2873831 | NCBI WGS metagenome assembly SDGW01 (sample SAMN08132700, study PRJNA421101) | hypersaline lake metagenome | isolation source: celular fraction 0.22 microns magnesium sulfate-rich crust from ephemeral... | place: Spain: Penahueca Lagoon, Toledo | collected 2011-07 | reverse complement strand
TTTGACCTCCTCCCACGGCTGAAGCCGTGGGATTCCTCCGTGGGCGTCACAGCCCGCCTAGGGCAGGCTCGACCCCGGCTGTGAACTTACGGGTTCGCTGACGCGACTTCGGCCCTCGCAAGAGGGTGTGGCGGGTTGGATATCCGCTCGCCGTAGCCCTCCCGTGCGGGGAGTGGCTCCCACGGGCGTCCAGCCACCGAGCGTGGGCAGCGGGCCGGGCCATCGGCCTGACTCCCCGGTTGCAGCCACCGAGTGGGGGAGTCGCTGTGGTGACATGCCAACCGCTGCCGGTTGGGTCGCGAAGGTGTGTGAGTTGTGTGTAGTAGTGTGAGACCTACTCGTAGCCAGCTTGAGCATGAGCGGGTTCCCCGCGACAGCATGCCGAGCATGTCTACGTGATACAACGTGCCGGGGTCGGTTAAACGTGTTGCGTTCTCTCACGCGGGTGACGCAAAGCATGCTGTAGCGCGTGGGGATTCAATAGTGACGGCTTCATCCCACGACTAAAGTCGTGGGCTTTCGCCTGTACTTTCTGGTAAACAACTCTGGGTCGGGGGAAGGGGCTCAACTTTTATTTGAATCACGCTGACCTCATTGATTGTTTGAGTTAGTGTGGTCTGTGGTCTGTCGCGCTCCGGGTTCTGTGGTCGCACTATCATCAGTATTCGTGGATGAACTCTCCCCAGTCTTCGTGTTCTCTCGAACATCTGCTGGAACGGTGGTGGAGATATTATCGTTGTAGTTGTCGTACGTGATGGTGAGATCGAAGTGTTGTGTCTGGGCCGTGTTGGACTCTGAGGAGGCGATGGTAAATGAAATATCGACGCTGGAAACGTGCGTGCCATCGACGATTACCTCGGCTCGGAAGTCCGTTACATTGCGGGGATCATTTGCGATACTCGACGGGATCGCCGTGTGCTCGTCGGCGAGCAACGTGCGAATATTGGAGACAGTTGTCTCATTGTCGAGAGTAGCCAGATACGTTGTCGCGCCGCCGCCGTATGTGACCGATGCGTTGGCGCTGATTGCATGGAGATAGTCCGCGGGGCCCGGGGGTCGGGAGAGGTCGTTCCAGTCGGACTCGAACGTGCTATACTCGGGATTGGTCGTCCCGTCTTTCTGGTAGCCGATGCCGTCAACGTACCAGCCTTCAATTGTCCGCTGTGCATCTGCCGATTCGTAGTTGAGAATAAGTGAGAGGGCTTTTTCCGTGAGGTTGTATCTGTACTGTGTATTCATCGAATACGTCTCGCCCATCTCGGAGCTAGAGTTAGTTTCAATATGGAGTGACTCAGACATTGTGTAGCTGGAGACAGAGTCATGGGCATCAAGCGCCTTCTGCGGATCAACAACAACGACCGAGTATTCCTCGTCTGCGATTGTTATCGTGTACTCCCCTGTCTCTTCGAACGTATGGGTAAACGTGAGCGTTTTTGTTCCCCCTGCGTCGATGGTTGCTTCTGCCATGTCTACCTCAGTTCCATTGACGGCGAGGGTGGCTGTAAACGTGTCAGATTTCGATCCGACGTTTTCTACGACAAGATCGGCCGTATGTGTGGTGTTCACCATGCTGGTGTGCGGGGCCTTGGCCTCGGTATGAAATGTTGCCTCGCCGGGAGAGAGAGCGGAGCAGCCAGCGAGAAGGGTTAGGGCAATCACCGCGAGGACAGGTAATTTGTTCATATTCGACACAAATAAACGGAAGAATATAGGTATGGGAGGCGGAGTTCGGTATAACTACGTCCAGTAGAGGCTCTCTCCGCGCGTCGGGCCATTTGTGAGCAAATTGGCGTTCGATTCCCTGTTTACGACGGTGGGGTGCTGTTCAGCCCTGTTTTCCCGAATACCATCAACAGACATTCCAAGGAAGAACATACACTCGGTATCTGGAGTTGCCCAACACTGTTTCAACAGCTACGACGACTCTTGATCCGGAGGTAAGCGAACGATCTGCAGGACAGTTAATGTGAGTGTTCGGGGCCGAATGAAGTCGGTACGAGACGACGGGTACAAGTCGAATGGAGGACCAATATACTTTTATTTAAAAATATTATTATATATTTTTATGAAAATAAATAAAGATGATATATTATCATCTCGGCGGTCGATCCTCGCACTCGGCGGTGGGCTCGCGGGGGCATATTATCTTGGTCGGGCCCCAGAACCGACCGCCGCTCTCACAAGTTTGTCCCTCTCCGTGGGAGATAGTTCAGTGACAACGGGCGACGGACAGATCACTGATGTGAATGTTCTCGAATCTAACAGTCAGATCGAATATACGTGGGAGGGGTATGATTCGACAGAAACCCCAACGATTACAACAGAAGTAAAGGCGACGAACACGAGTACAAATGATCATCTCGGATCGGGGGCGAAAACATACGAAACAATCCTTCAGGATACGGCCAGCGAACTCCCCGATACGAGCGGTTCGGAGACGGTCCAATTCTCGACTCTGTACTCGGGCTACTCGTTCCCAGTGAGTATCCCGGGCAATCATTCTGGGATGACTGTCTCGGATTTTGAAGAGAGCAACGATGGACAAACGCAGACAACAGAACTCGCGTTCCGGGTGACGTTTGACACGACATCGGTAACCACGACGGAGTCCACAACGGCGCTCGTCGAAGTGACGAATGGGCAGAACGCGAACCCCGGCCAGCAGGTTGCGCTTAGCAGCCATACCTTCGAACCCTACTGTCGACAGGTTGTGCGGGACTCTAACGAGAACCTTGTCGCACTCGTTCTCCCAGACGGGTCGAATGTGTATCCCTATATTTCAACCGATGATGGACAAACGTGGACGAAGGGAAGTACGGGGTTCAGTCACACGTATGATGATACAGGAGAGCAGTACCGGCGGAACCCCGGACTCTACATCGACGCGAACGACAAAATTCATCTGTCGACAACGGACGGAAGCAGTAAATTCTATTATAATCGATTTTCGATTGCAACTGATGGAACGGTGACCACGGACGTTAGCGGCGAAGTTGTGAACGGCGATACCAACAGTGGGGTCGGAACGCAGGGAAGTCGACTTACGATAGATTCCACTGGGACTATCTGGGTTGGTCACACGGTTGGGTTCACGTCGATGGGGTCCGCGTACGCTGATATCGCGGTCTCTCGTCGAGATTCGGCTGGGAGTTGGACCACGTATCGAGAAGGCTTCGGGCAAACCGACCAACGATTCATCCGGGGTCTTCATGTAGATACAAACGATGATCTCCATGTGGCTATAGCCTATCGGGATACTGACACGGAGTATGCCAAATTCGACGCGGCCAATACGGCGTTCGTCCAGAGCACGCCAGACCATCTTGCGGCCAAACAATTCTGGGGGGAACTAATGGTCGTGAATGGAACCGAGCCGGTTGTCGTAACGGGCAACACTGCCTATCACAAAAGCAGCGGCAGTTGGTCGTCTGCTCAGTTCTCGACACAGACCGTCAACGCGCCGAGCATCGCGCGCGGTTCCGACGGCGATCTCCACATCGTCTACGATGCGAACGGCGATATATTCCAGAACCAAGCCTCTTCGGTTGGAAATCTCGATACTGCAAACGAAGTCACGCTCATCTCGAGTGCAGACACACTCGAACGGCCGTCAGTTCGTTGGCAGTACAATAATCTCAACAACGATGCGGACGGGATCGTCGATATCGCGTACGGAAACGCGACAACTGCGAATACCAAGTTCTACGGATATGTGCCATGATGAGCGGTTCAATCGGATTAACTTCTAACAGGCTAAGTCCCCGTCCTCAAGGAGCGAACGGCGTAGCCGTGAGCGAGTAGGGTGGGGTAGTCCACCCTGCTCAAATAGGTATAGGAGACGGAGGTCGGCAGTTCTGTTCGGTGATACAGATTGCGGATGGTCGTCCGAACCTGCCTCACTCGTGTGTGGCCGCCTCGTCGGTTGCTGGCGATTTTTGCTTGAGTTGGTTCTGGATCTCCTTTCGGACAACATTGGGATGGTGTTCGTCCCTATTTTTCAACATCCCATCAACGAGCATCCCCAATAACAACACACTTTCAGCGTCAGGATGTTCTGAATTACTGTTTGAGGGTCTCGAGGGCGTCTTCAACGGCCTCTCGTGCTTTTGGCTTGGTGAGGCGTCCATCTGGCGGCACCTCGTCAAATGCGTCGTCGAGCGCGTCGAGAACGGTGTCTTCGACCTGTTCGAGATCGACTGGTGTCGTCACGTCGCGGGCGTACTGGAACGCGATATCGTCATGGGCATCGGGGATATTGGTTCCTGCCAGTGCGTTTTCGATAACCCGCCCGGGATTGGAAACGGTTTGCGGATCGAGTTGATGAAACTCCTCGGCATCGTTGAGGAACTCTTCCTCGTTGGAGTACGTGTGATAAGGGGTGTCCATATGGACGTCGACGAGACGGATTTCATCCGAACCGAATTTGATGGTGAAGTACTCGCCGTACTGCGTGTCGTACCACACACCATCCCAGTTATCGGAGTCAAGGTCTTCAATCGCCATACACGCATTATGTGCCGCACTGCATTAATAGTTACTGTATTGTAGTCCAGACAACCCATTTGCAGAATTGTTGATAACATGGACGTGGATACTGGTCACGATACGCTCTGTCGATCAGGATTACCGCTGACGCGGTGAGACTAGTCATCGGCAGAACCCAAATTATGAAGTGCTATCACGTCGAATTCTTCGTCAATGAGCACGGACCCGGCCAAGTTTGATAACCCCCGCGATATCCCCGATCACGTCGAAGCCCATGATCTCTGGGAAGACGCGCCAGATCCAACCACTGTTGAGCCCATTGATTTCCCGACACAACTCGACGACTACGAGTGGACGATCCATTTTGGGCAACGCGCAGTCGAAGACCCACGTCCGCCAGATCTCGCAACCGTCGATGAAGTCCTCAGGACCGGCGAGTTCAGAAATTATGACGCACGCGACTTCGCATTCGAACAGGAGTACGAAGGGGTTACGGTCCGAGTGGTCGTTGGAATCACTGATAACCGCCCGATCCGCCCGATTCTGATTACTGCCTATATCATCGTGCCGAGTCTTCGGGACGCGGCGATGTGTGACCGATTCCCACAAGAAGAAGTCCACAGGGCGTACGCTCGGAGTGCATTGGACAAGGAAAATTCGAGTCGAGATCAACTCGACCAAACCGAGTGGTCGATTGTCGAATTCTCTCGCGAACTTGATGTGAATGGCCATACGTTCGTCGGCGAACGCCATCGCCCGTATCCGCGGTGCGAGAATTGCGGAAAACGATTTCAGACAGTCGGCGGCGTGTGGGGAACGCCCTGTCCGAACAGCTACACCAGATAGTCGACACCCACGAGCCAGACCACAATTCGATTCTTTACAGTGCTAGTTCACTAGATACTTGGTGAACTGTAGTATTCTGTCATTGCCGTCTGGGAAGCAAGCGGTACAGGTTGCGGGTTCGTCGGATTCTGTAAGATTGTATTTGTTTTTGAGGATGCGGACGGTATCGCCGAAGTGCCGCTGGAACCGGGGTGGGAGGTCATCGAGTGTGCTTGGAGTGGTAGGACCATCATGAAGATCGCACTCCTTTGCATCGTCTGGGACGATGTGTTGGAAGTCCTCGTGGTCGCGAAGGAAGAGGTTAAGGCTAAGTCTGTTGTCGTGCCACTTGACGATGAGTTCGTACTCAACCTCTTCTTGAACGGTCATCTCGCCTGTTTCGGGACGTGGCTCTGGAAGTCGGGAACTGTTGATCGACATAGGGATGTATAGGAGGTGGTCGGGCATAGTGTTTTGCTCTTTAGTAGGATTTATAATCAATCGGGACAAGTATTAAATAATGAATATTGAAGAAAAGGTTGTTGTGTATCGTCTGTATTTGGCGGGGAACATCTCTCGGCCGGTCGCAAAGGGCTGCCGAAGAGTTAAGCGAGATATTTGGATAGGCTGTCCGCTGTGACTCATTGGGATTACTCAGTAATCCAGATTGAGAGTGTAATAGATGAATATTCCAAACCATATGTCCATATTGGAGTAACCTGAACAACGGGTTTTGTATAGTCAACTCAAAAAAGTACCTATGGGACAGAAATTGCTTGCCCGGGCAATTGTTACGGCTGACGGGAAGCCACTACGACGAGCGGAATTTGAAGAGACACGAACAGGAGTAGTGCGTGTCGAACACGAGCATCTTGACCCAGAGTCAGGTCTTATTCAACTATCCGCCATATCCGATGACGTGCGTGAGCGGATTGTTGCAGCGTGTGAGTTGGAGACGGGTAGTGTAGAAGATTATTGGTCGATAAAGATGGTGCAGCGGACAGATGTTCCACCCGAAGAACAATTCAAACGCCAACTGGTCAGGGTTCCCGTACAACCCGCATCGATGTCTGCACCTGACGGATATACAGCGTGCATGGTGGCATTGTACCCAATTAACAGAACGCCTCCTCTATTTGGTGAGATAGTACTCCCCGAGGACTTGTTCTCAACCCTCGTTAGTACGATTCCTCAGCGTCTAAGCTCCGACCTATTCAATAAAATGATTGATGTCGTCGTGGGGGAGAATCCATCGATTCCAGACGATTTCGCCGAAAATCCGTTGGAGACGCAAGAACGGTTCATAAATTTAGCTATTGAAAATAAAGCAAATGTTCTCGCCTCAGGGAACAATCCGACCACGATACTTCCGACAGACGAAGTTGATATCTAATCTCGTCTATTTGGATTACCGTGGCAATTCGACACATACATTGAAATAAGCTCACAGTGTGTATTCGTGATTGACTTGGATAGACTCGATAGCTCCCCACGAATTAACGGTTTCGAGGTGCGTTTGGGGGATAATCAGTTGAACAATATCGAACGGTCGTTGCTCAAATTCGTATACAAATTCGGATTGTTCCAGTTTCGTTAACACAGTTTGTGTGTCCTTTGAGCGGATAAGGACCTCGATGGACCCGTCACCCGGCTGTTCGATTATACGTGCCACGCTTCGAGGCGACGGTTCGGGGGTCATACTATCTCGTATCTGTGATTTAACACAAAATAGTTTCGGGGTAGGGGAAGTTCACTGTACGAGTTTCCTACGACTGGGGTCTTGGGTCCGCGCCACCTATTCAGTACTCAATCTCCCAGTAATCGAACAATTGCTCACGGAGCCCGTCTGTATTCCGCTGGTGTGGGGCAAAGTGTGATTCGATAAGCTGGTGCATTCGCGGCTGAAGCTCCGCGAGATGGTCGGGGTCGCAGATCCAGCAGGCGAACGCGTCGGCAACGACCTCGGCTGCGTTCTTGCACTGGTACTCCCGGACGGGTTCAATCTCCCCATCACGGAGTTTCTCCCACTCCTGCCGTACGGTCGCGTAGAACGCGTCCTGTGCGGTCGAGGTTTCGGTGTGATCGGGCGTCTTGATGTTCCACTCCCAGTTGTCGGGGTCGACTCCGCGATTGTCGACATCGGTGCCGTCGGTTTGGAACTGGTAGAGGTGGTGGAGTGCGTGCCCGAGTTCGTGCGCGGTCGTATTTGTTCGATGGCAGTGGTCGAGTGGATTGTCGGAGCGAATATTGAGATAGCGGTCTGGATAATCGTACCAGCCATCATTCTCTTTGTCTCCTTTGTTTGTCTTTACTTGAGTAGTCCAGCAGGCCAGCATTGCGCCGATAACGGGGTCGAGGCGAGACAGGGTACGCTGAAGGTTGTTGACGACGACGTTATACCGTGCGCCCTTCCCGCGACGGGACACGGAGAACACGTCGTCGACGGTGACCTCAGTCGTCTTGTAGAAGAGGAACGCCTGTAGTGCGTCGTCGGCAGGCGGTCGAGTGCCCGGGGTTCCAAACTGTAGGCGGAGGGCGTCGCGAAGGAATCGCACGTCATCGGCAGAGCACTCGTTCCACACGTACTCCCAGCTTTGGCGATGGAACCCCGCACTGCGCCAGTCCGGCACATCAATCTCATAGACGAACTCCGCGAGGGCTTCGTCGATGGGCCAATCCGCGGGATCGGGAAACTCGAGCTTCTCGAGTTGCGCGTCGATGGCGTTGAGCAGGCTTCGCTTCGCCTTGTACGCGCGCTTGGCGTGCGGCGGTCCATCGGAGAGATCAGAGCGGTCGACCGTCACGTGTTCGGTGATTGTGTTGCGGAATTGTTCGAGCACGACGGGGTCCGTTGTTGCCCGAACCTCGCGAGACGGGGCACATCCATCCCAGAGATTCATCATGAACGTCTCCCATGCCTCGGAGTCGCCGTCCGGACCAGCGGCGAGCGTGCGAATTCGGCGCTCTTTGCGAGAGATCGATGGGTCCGATGTGAAGTCCGCGAGAGTGGTGGTCTGGGGAGCCATTGGATCGATGTAACTCACCGTACAACGGCATCCATAATAAAGCTACTGTATGGTGGTCACCCCAACCTTTACCACCCATGGCGGTGAACAGGATACTATGGACGTTTTTGCGCACATATGGAACATGCTCACGAACCTGTTCCATACGAACGGCACCACAGAAGTACATCCCCGGGGTACAGAGCTACGGCAGCAGCTGTCGCGTGTTTGCTCTCGCTCCCATTGTGGGTGTACGCTGAGACACGGAACAGCACGGTCCACTAGACGTGTGGCGAGAGTAACCTAGAGATGAGTCCCACGGATTTCTTTGGCAATGTCGGCGTCTTTTGCGGACTCGTGGCGGGAGTCTGGCTGCTGTCTCGAACGAATCGCAGACTCGTGACCCGTGAATATTCTCCGCAGCGGGGAAGACGTGCGGCCGTGCGGGACATTCGTCATGTTTTGTTTGGTGGCTGTCTCCTAACAGCCGTTGTATACGGCTTTGGGGGAGTCAAGTTTTCAGTTGCGCTGGTCGCGGGAATCTGGATGGTGCTCGCAGCGGTCGGCATGATAGTTGTCTGTTGGATTGGACTGGCACTGGGTGTTGCTGGACTCTGGGCGTGGCGGTGGATCTCTGGGAGTGGGCCCCAAATATAATTCCCGCATTCTCAAATTTTGTATCCCATAAATATTAAGCATTCGAGATTAAAAGATTGAACAATGCCAGAGCCAGATCGGTTCAAATACTTCAGGCGAAAGAAGCAGGCCCTCGGCCAGAACCAAGGCGTCGCACGTGTTGAGGAAGGAGACGAACGCCGAGACGGGTCCGTGGAGTTTGAGGTCTTTCTCAGCGCCGACATGGCACTTCGCATCGAGGGGGACTTGCGGGAAAATCATGATTCAGACTGGTTGCGGGCAATCAAGGACAAGCTCCGGGAGGTCGACGCAGAAGTTGAAACGTTTGATGAGTCTCGGAACGTGCTGCACGTCATCGTGCCGTATGATCCGTGATGAGTCCGCACGCAATCTGAGAGCCGCGGTCGAACGGGCGTGAGCAGTTTGTCAGTGTTTCGAAAGCCTTATTAGTTTCTATCAAAACAGTTTATTTCAGATAATAAGAATGGGAGTGGAGGAATTCTTGGAAGAGTCCATCCAGCATCATAAGGAGTACGACCTCAAAACAGCATTTAAACTGAATCTTGGGCACTTTCTCACTGGGGCGGCTCTTCGGAGCGAATTTCTAGAAAATAACGCGTTGTATGGGACGCATATCTGGGATCGGGAATGGGATGTGCTGGTTATCCTCGACGCATGTCGCTATGATCTCATGATGGACGTTGCGGAGTCCGATGAGATAGAGTGGTTGACCCCGGACATGGTGGAATCACACTATAGCGTTGGGTCCCATTCTCGGGAGTTTATACAGCGAACGTTCGATGTCGAAACCCACCGCAACGAAATGCAACAGACATCAGCTGTTATCGGCAATATGCACACGAGCCGATTGTCGCAGGATCAAGAACGGGAATTCGCTCTGTTGGATGAGGTGTGGACCTACGAGTGGGATGACGACATAGGGATTGTTCCTCCCGACAAAGTCATCGACCGGGGGATTGACGTCGCACGGAATTCCCCAACTCGCACACTTGTCTGACTGATGCAACCACACATTCCGTTTCGAGACGCGGAATGGTCTGAAGGGTACGAACAGGACTCTGTCTATAAGAGCAGTGACACTGGTAATCCGTGGAAGGATGCAATTCGGGGCGAGATACCAAAAGACGAGGTCTGGGACGCCTACCGCGACAATCTTGTGTGGGCGCTCAACAATGTGCAGACACTAGTGGAGAACGTCGATGGGAAAGTCGCTATCACAAGCGACCACGGGAACGCTATTGGGGAATGGGGACTATGGGCCCACCCACGGTATGTGCCTGCGCCTGTTCTGCGGCGGGTTCCGTGGGTGGAAATCGATGCGGAAGATACGAGTGAGTATACACCAACCGTAGAGCCCAAGAACACCACGGTTCAATCCGATGAAATCGACCAACGGTTACGCGATCTCGGATATAAATAGCGTAGCTTCGGACGCAGTCTCCTATACCGTTTGAGCAATTGTTTTGATCGTTACTCGTCGAGTATCCATCGCTGGAGGACGTCGACATCATTTGGTTTTACATCTTTTTCCTCTGCCAGTGTATATTCAGGTTCCATGGCCTCCCGTACATCGTCGGGATGTCCTCCATAGTCGGCGTGTGTTTCAAGTATTACATGCTGGGGGCTCTGGTTAAGGTCTTGTAGAATGTTGACCTCACTTCCTTCGCAATCTAGATTCAGCACGTCGCATTCTGGCAGTTCTGTTGGTGATATTGTTTCCGCACCCTCCATTCCGCCAAAGACGTTTCCGTGCGCGTCGATGAACGCGTGTGTCAGGGTAATGCGGTCGGAGACCTCCGAAAACTCGAAAGTTTCCTTTGCCGTTTTATAATATTCATCAGAGGCCTCATACGTATGCACTTCCCCTTCATCTCCAACGAGTCGAGCGGATATAACGGTCGTAATCCCTCGTCCGGCAGCAATGTCAACGACTGTGTCTCCGGGCTCAACGATTCTCCTGAGTTCCGTTATCTGTTCATCCTTATAGTTGGGAAAATGGTCTTTGAAATCAAACAAGGGACAGTCTCGGACGGGAACGGAGTTGTTCACCTGCACCTTCTTCGGGAGACGATCACGAACAAAGCGGTTGTAAAGTTCCTGAATCATATGTATCCTAGGTCTTTGAGCTGTTCACGTGCTTCGTCACTTAATTCTTCCGAGTCCGACGTGACGGTCTTGGGTTTGGGGATATTCATGTCTTCTGAATTTCCTTCACTTACTTCGTTTGTTCGGACGTTTACTTCGAAGACCTCTCCGTCCCAAAGGATACTTTTAATTACGTCCTCGCCATCGTGGTGATATCTGACAAAGACATCTCCTGACAACTCAGGCGGAGATCCAAGCGATTCCCAAAGCTCGGGATTAGACTTGTTCATCCCTCCGTCTCCAGCCCGTGTTACTCCATTGAACGCTGGGGTCCCCTTCTGGAGAGATTCGCTCACCACGTCATAGAAGTATGTTAACGAGGAGAGGGCGGTCGGATCATCGGAGGTTTCGATCCCGTCTGGGTAAGAGACGATCAGTGGGACATGGAGAAGTGTCTCGCTCATTCCGACCCCGTGTCCTCCAAGTCGAACATCGCGGAACTCGCTTTTTTCTCCAAACGCGTGCCCGTGGTCGGATGTGACAACCACGAGAGTCTCCGACAGATCGACACTTTCGACTATTTCCTTCACTCTCTTGTCGACTTTCCGTATTGATGCGTCGTAGAGGTTTTCCAGTTCATCGAAGATATGGATATCACCGTCATCTATCAATTCCCAGCGGCTTGAGGCATCCACTCGAGTTTGGAGATCGATGCTCTCTTCGTCCACCCAGTCGCAGGATCGATCCGCATTGTGGGATACATGAGCGCCCATCAGATTGATACAGGCCCCCCATTCTTCGTGCGTGTTGGACCACTCGTTGAATCGCTCTACGTAATAGTCATCAGTGGTCCAACCTAACAGATTGAATTTCGCAAAGGCACCGTTGAGTAATGATCCGATTTTGTTCTCGGATCGGAGGGCATCTTTGAGATATTTCTCCGTATTGCCGCTATACGAGTACGGGTCCAGTCCATCAAATGGGAGTTCTTTGGTGACAATTGTATCGAAGCCAGCCGAAAGGCCCGTATCGACGAGCCCAGAAATGTAACTGTTTTTGGTAAATACTGCGCACGGGAACTCTAGTTCATCCCACAGAGTGGGGATAGTGAGCCGTTGAGTTCTGTCGAAGAGCCGATGTTCGGATGCATGGAGACCAGTGAACATACTCGCATGGCTGGGGAGACTCCATCGACCGGGAGCCCGGGCCTCTTCATACACTGTTACGCCGTCGTTGGTCGCCCATGTCTCGAGCCATGGTGTGGTCTCACGTTCATATCCATAAAGAGACATGTTCTTTGCGCTGACGGAATCCATTACGACCAAGAGAACGTTCATCTTCGACCCCCCGGCGTGGATCGATCAGTCATGGGTGAATGTAGGGTCGTCATTCGTCACTTGTATCCAAGTGCTTCTAATAGCTCATCCCTATTGGTTTCCTCGAGTTCGGCGGGACCAGACGGTTCAAATGTTTCTTCATCGGTGGCTGACGTTTCCACCCACGGAACGGTTCGCATGCCGCTGAGCGGAAGGTAGGGACGATGGCCGTAGAACCCACATCCGCCAACGCTGTTCCCGTGGTCGGCCGAGATAACAACTTTCTCCGCGTCGACGTTTTCCAACAGGAGTTCGACTTCCTCTAGGACCCAATGAAGATTATCTTCGTAGTATTCCCACGTCGTTTCCAAGTCACGGTCGCCGCGCTGGAGTTTCTCCCATGGGAACCCCGGGTTGTCGGCGAGCCGGAATCCACCGTGGGGTTGCATGTAGTGAAGCACTGTCTGGTTGGGGTTCGACTCCCGCATCGTTCGGATTGCTTCTTCCGTTATCCCGCGGGGGTGGATATACCCCTCGCCGATATCCTTCCAATCGGTTTTCCATATTTCAGTGTACTCGTGGAACGCGTCGCCGTCCAGCATCGTACACTGGGGATTGCCCGTGATATATGCAACATCACTCACATCCCGCATCGTGAAGTAGTCGCCGATGACGTCGTTCTGGTATGGATCTCGAAAGAGCTTCGCCGAGACCTTCGCTCGGTCGAGGGCCGACAGATCGTCTTTCATGAACGTTTTTTGAATCCAGTCCTGCGAAGAGGTCGCGTAGGACTGATGGGGCCGAAGCGTCTCCAGAAAGTCGTAGTCGTCCTGCACATCTTCCATGAGGTCGTACCGGCAAGAGTCAAGGACGATAAACAGGTCCCAATCGCCGTTCAGGACGGTATCGAACTCGCCGAATGCTTCCCAAAGCATGTATGTCCGCACGGCACACCCTCGGAGGACGTTCTCGGCGGCAATGCGGGCGGCTGTGGCTGTTGATTTGTTCTTCTGAAGGTCGCGGCTCTCTTTGAGGAATTGTGTGAGGCTCATTAGTCTTCACCAAGATAACCCATGGCTTTCAGGTGATCCAACGTCTCGCTGTCCATTTCGTCCGTCGCTGTCGTTCCATTTAGCTGCTGGTGAATCTCCGTCGGGTGGCCCAGTTTGGTCTCGATTTCGGCCTGTAGTTCTTCAACCTTTTGGTGGCGAGAGTCTGATAAATCGGTCTCTTCATCGGGGTCCTCGTCCATGCAGTAGAGTTCAGTGTGATCATCGGCCCGCCAATTCAACCGCCAGCCATCGCTAACGCAACTGACTTGGTAGTATCTCCACGGTTCTGTGGGGACGCCATTGTCTTCCAGAACGTCGGCGTCATACCCGGCGTATTCGATGAACTCGGACTCCTCCCCTTCGATCTTGGTCTGTTCTCCCCGGGAGATATCTATCAGATTGTCGCATACCGCCCGTATCGACACAGGGTCGGTGACAACCTCCGAATCGCCGAACGGGTATCGGATTATGAGCGGGACACGACAAAGATTCCGGTGGATCTTCACGTGGTGACCCCAGATTCCATGTTCGCCGAATAAATCCCCGTGGTCGGAGAGAATGACAAAGACGGTGTTTTCCGCTTCGCCTATCGTTTCGAGATGCTCGTAGAAGCGCTGGAGTTGGTGGTCGAGATAGGCTATCGACGCATCGTGGAGGTCAAAGAATAGTTGTTTGTCCTCTTCGGGGACGTCTTTGCCCTTGAGCGACTCCTCGATGAAGAACGTATATTCTTCATGGAGCCGATTTATTTCCTCCACCGACCTATCCGTGTATTTGTATGTCCATTCACGGGGCAAGTACATCGGGGTATGGCTCTCGACGAAGTTCATGAAGAGGAAAAACGGTTCCTCTTGATTTGCCTCCGAGACGGCCTTCTTCGACGCATTGATCACGTTATTTGCCCCGCTGTCCTGCCAGAATCCGTAGCGATACCGGACAGCTTTTTTGAAGAATTGGTGGGCTGCGTTTGGGATCGACTGGGGTGTCCGATGACGGGCCATGGAGCGGAGAAACTTTCCAACATCAAGCCCATGATCGCGCATCTCATAGATGACCGGGTCCGGTTCGAACAGTAGGGATTTATGCGGGACTGACACCATCTGGTTGGAATCGAATCCTTCTGCCAGCCCGAACTTCTCGTTCATAATATGCGGGGAGACCGACATTTTGTGGTAGCTGTCTAGCTCTGCAGTCAGTCGGTTTTTTGCGGTCTGATCCCATGAGACGATCCCGTGTTCCGATGGTAATTCCCCCGTGAACAGAGAGGTGTATGCGGGGAACGACCAAATCGATGTCGAGTACGCCTCATCGTAGCGCGTTCCTTCTTCGGCAAGCGAATCGAGGAACGGGGACGTCTCTCGGTTGTGGCCGTAGCATGAGAAGCGGTCGGCGCGGGCGGAGTCGAGCAGTGCCACCACGATATTTGGAGCTTCGGTCATGATTAGATGTATCCGAGGTCTTCGAGTCTGTTTTGGACAGTGTCGCTGTCTACAGTCTCTTCCTTTCGGCTGAAGTCGGGGGTATGAGTTTCTTCATCGGTGGCCGACGTGACGACCCATGGAACCTCTTTGGTCGCGTTCAGCGGCGTGTACGGTCGGTGGCCGTAACAGCCAAACTCTCCAATGGCGTTCCCGTGGTCGGCCGAGATGATGACTTTTTCCGCGTCAACGTTTTCCAACAGCAATTCGATATCGTCCAACGCCCACCTGAGATTTTCGAGATACATTTCCCAGAGTTCGTCGAACGAGATCAGCCCCCGTTGCAACATCGTGTACTCGCTCATTCCGTTCCCCATCCCATTCTGAGGTTCACCGCCTTTGAACACATCCGAGATCGGTCGATCCGCTGGAGATCGGAACTCTGGATCGCGATTTTTCACCCGTTCAAAAAACGGGGTGTGGGGTTGCATATAGTGGGTGATGATACGATCCGGATTCTGGTTTCGACTGACATCGATGGTTCTGTCCGTCAGCGGGCGGGGATTGACCAACTTTCGGTTGTCATCCCACGCGTACTGCCAAACCTCGTCGAGGAGATAGAATTGCTCCTCATCCAGCATGCGGGAGAAGTGATTCCATGTGATGTAGGCGGTGTTTGGGAGGGATTTCGTCGAATATCGGTCCGCGATGTACTCATTATCGTCTGGGTTGCGGGCTACTCCCAGCTTTGTCCAGAGTTTCTGAGCCCCAGAGCTATCTGGCTCCATCAGCGTCTTGTGCATCCACTCCCGTGAGTGGGACGCGTTGGAGATCGTCGTGTCGAAATCCTCTAGGAAGTCATATTCGTCCACAACATCTGCCATCAGATCGGCTCGACATGCATCGAGGAGGATCAACAGATCCCAATCCTTCGTAAGGAAATCGGTGCCGTAATTGGCGAACACGCCCCCACGAACAAGAGCCCCTTGGAGAAGCTCTTCCGATGCATAGCGGAGTCCGGACACGCCATGCTGCTGGAAGTCGTTTTTTGTTTTATTTATGAAGTCTGACAGTGTCATGAATCAATCTCGTTGAGTATTTGATTATAAGCCGTTTTAAACGTGTCGATTCCTCTATCTGGCTCGAAGAACGACGCCATCTTCCGCGTCTCGCTCGACAGTTCTCTCTTGGCCTCAACATCTCGTGTCGCATACCACTCAACGGCGTTTGAGATCTGCTCAATCCCGGTTCCACTAACCAGAGACGGATCGATTTTGCGAACGAACGGTTGCGTTCCGACAGCGTCGGTGATGATCGGAGGAAGCCCAGCACGCATAGCCTCCAATACTGAGACGGGGAACGCCTGCGATCCCGAGGGCAGGATGAACGCCTGCGTTCTGCTGAACATGTCGATAAACTCGTCTTTTTCGACGAATCCGTGTCCGGTCACGTGGTCGGAGTCCAACTCTTCCGTGTCTGGTCCAATTACCTCAAAGTGGACGTCGGCATCAGTTGCCTGAGCAATTGGCTCCAGTGCACTGAAGTTATTGGCAGGTTTGTGGTACCCCACGGCAAGGATGCTGTTGGACTCAAAATCAGGGGTGTTCCCTCCAAGACCATCATGCTTCCAATCTTCAGCGAACGGGAATACTGTTTTTACATGGGGGGTGCCGAGTGCCCGAGCTTCGGCAGTGAGTCGGGGAGAGACAGCCATCACTGCATCGACGTAGCGATGCGCCCAGAAATGGGCCGTTCGATCCACAATGGAATAGTGGGGGAGCGAATTGAAGATATTCATAAGGGTTTCATCGGCCGCGAGATGGATTACCGGTCCGCAATTTCCGAATTGTTTCATCCACGCGGCTTGAAAGAGCGGCTGGCCACCTTCGGTGATCACCGGGCGATCTCCGAGGTCAAGGTTTCGGGCTTCGCGGATGCGACCGAGTGGCCCTGCTTTCGACGATTCGATGAGTTCGGCATCGATTGCGTTTGCCATCCGCTCGTGTGAGTGATGCGGTTTCAGATACAGCATTACGGGTTTCATTGTTTTGCCTCCACTACATCATCAGTATCGTCGCTTCTGACACTAGTCGTGTATCCTTGTGCCTCCAAAATGTCAATCACATCCTGCGTCTCGGCCCCGAGATCGGGATGGGTCTCCACAATGATCGTGTCGGGGTCGCCGGAGACCTCCCCCGAAAAAATCGAGAGTTCGGTCCCTTCGCAGTCAAGCACCATCATGTCACAGTCGGGGATGTTACTGTTTTTAGCGATAAACTGATTCTTGATTTCCACGTATTCGCGAATCTTATTTAGATGAGGGGTGTCACGTATGGCGTTACACCGCTCAGGGTCCCCCTCGTATGTTATGACTGATCCCGTTGGTTGAACCTGTTTCGCAATCGCCGCGGTGCAGATTCCAAACCCTCCACCGACTTCGACGACTCGCTGACCCGTCTTTGCCTGTCGACGGATGCTTTCTAACAGTGGGGCCTTCCAGTCGGCTCGCTGGTCGTTCGCATCGAGCAACCGACCCGTTCTTGCGGGGACACCATTGTGAACGATGACTTTCCGTGGGAGTACAGGCCGAAGGACTGTGTCGTACATGTTACGAATCATTTTTCTCACTCCTAACTATTTCTCTGATCTCTCGTCTGAATCGCTCCGCGCCGCAGTCAGATGCCGTTTCCTGTATTGTGCGATGATCCCATTCTGTACTGAGTACTGTCTGGACGCCGTTTGATACACCTTGTTTCGTCGGCGGTGTAATAACTCCATCGATCTTGTGAGTAACGTGGTTGTGAAGATTAGGCTCATCGGGGACAATGACTGGCTTCCCCGCAGCCTGTACCTCTTTCGGCGTAATGCCATAGTGTTCATCTTCCGCAAACGCGATCCCGCCGGTCGAACGAGCGAGAAGATCCGCAAGTTCGTCATCATCCACATCCGACCGGACATCTGCGCCACGGGCACGACATGCATCGGCCAGCGGACCAGTTCCGACAAAGACAAGATCCGCGTCGAGCCCTTGGAACGCCTCCGCCACAATCCGGGGGCGCTTCTTTTCGACCAACCGACCGATCATGACGAAATACGGCGGGTCAGAGGGAGACTCGTAATAATACTGGTCCGTCTCGACAGGGGGTGTGACGACCGTTGACTCCCGTCGATAATGGCGGCGAATCCGATCTTGGGTATATTGACTGTTAGCCATCATCGTGTCGACGAAGGTCGCAAAGTGTTGGTCAAGCACGCTATTGGCCGTTTGTTTCAGCCATGACAGCTTCCCCTGTTTTGCAAGTGCGTAGTAGTGGGCCGGGGGAACGTTGCAATAGTGTATGTGCCGTTGATCATGCTTTGGGATGAACCCCCACATGGATGCATTGGAGGTCGTAACGATGATGTCCTCGTCAAACTCGAGCGATTTGAGATTTTGCGAGACGAACGGTGACCGGAACCCGTTCGGCAATGCTTTGTAAAACCGCCCTGAGAGCCCCGACATAAAGGTCTCCTGAAACTGGACATCTGTCTCTACATCGGTCCAGAACTCCTCGTCGACCATGTGGGTCATTGTTAGAGGGGCGTCAAGCGCCTTTGCGATATCCCGTGCGACGCGGGCTCCCCCGCCCGGACTGATGAACGATCCACCGTACAGGACACGAACGTTTTTCATTATTCGAGATACCCCAGTTCAGAGAGTCGTTCTTGTACGTCACCCGACATTCCAGCTTCCTCTTCGTCGACAATCGATACTGTCGACGCTAACTGTTCATCCAAAGCATCTTCGATCTCTTGTGGGTGTTCCCCGTATCGGTCGTTCTTTTCCATCGGATCATCTTCTATGTTATACGCCTCCCGGCCGGGGGTAATATACCCGCCGTGCCCCCAATCTCCTTCGGGATGGTACAGGACCTTCCATTCATCCCCAACCGCGGCGGCGCACCGCCCATACTCATCAAGTAGATTCTGTATTTGAACGACCTTACGGTCATCGGACAACAAGGATTTCCCTTCCCCCATCCGTGTATCGCTTCCGGCGAGTTCGAGGATCGCGTTCCCCAGATCGAGCAATGAGTGTGGTCCGTCGCGTCGGCCTGTTTCTCCAACGTTCCACATCATCAGGGGGACTTGCGTCACCGTGTTGTACATGAGCGGGCGGTGTCCATAGTTGGCGTGTTCGCCCAGTTCATCCCCGTGGTCGGAATGGAAAATAAATGGGTCATCCCCATATCCCTCTTGTTCGAGCGTGTCGGTCAGTCGCTCGACAAATTTGTCCGCGTACCGATACGTATTGTCGTAAGCATTGACAACAGACTGCCTCCGTTCTCCGACCCACTTTTTGTCCCGAAGCATAACGAAGTTCGTCGCGTACGTCCCTCGGACCCCCGGCTGCTCCCACTTCTGGTGTTCGAGCGGGGCGAAGTAGGGGTGATGAGTATCAATAAGCAGGACCCAGAGGAACCATGGTTCTGGGGCTTCTGAGACGAAGTCTTCGATATCTGGCCATAGTTCCTCCCACCGTACGGGGTGTTCGCCCGTTGCGATCTTTTTCAGGTGGACGGCAAGGTGAGCCATGTCAACCTTCTGTAGCTGGTTGAAAATGGATCTCTTGACGTCAAACCCACTCTCATCTGAGTCCGACGATTCGGCAGACTCCCCCGGTTCCTTGTCCCACATACCGTCGGAGTAGACATCCCATCCGCGGTCCCAGCCATACTCGGCGGACATGAGGGCGTTGACGTGGAACGCCCCCGTATGATAGCCCTCGTCTTGCAGATGTTCGGCAAGGAGGGTTCGGTCACTGTTTGCCTGTCGCCAGTGTTCTGGATCAAGTTGCATCATCGAACCCGCCGAGTGTTCTCCGGAGAACACGCCAGAGAACGATGCTGGGGTCCCAACGGCAGGCGCATGGGTATTTTCGAATACCAGCGCGTCTTCGATCTGGGACTCCAAAAACGGAGTCGTGTTTCGATCATACCCTTGCATCGGAATATGATCCGCTCGAACGCTGTCCCACGAAACGAGTACGATGTTTGGTTTATCAGTCATACGTATTGGTGCGGTGTCTCAATATTTCGATCTCCGTGTGCCTCGACAACGCTCTCCCGGAGGCGCGATTCGAAGGTATCGTAGGAGTATTTCTCGGCCGTTTCCTGAATTCTCTTACTGTCAAACGCCTCTGGTGAAAACCGATGGATGGCGTCCCGCAGCGAGTCCACCGTCGGTTCAAAGGTGAGGCCCGTAACCCCGTTCTCGACTTGAGATTGGGTGAATCCCTCATTCACACCAAGAAGCGGTTTCCCAGCCGCCAACGCCTCCGCTCCGACCATCCCGAAATCCTCCTCTTTTGGGGCGTACACGACCGCAGTCGACGACGCTACAATACGTTCCACATCCTCAACATACCCCCGCATTTCGATGTGCTCGTGCCCATCCGCGATGGCTTCAATCCGGTTGCGTTCGGGACCGTCGCCGACGACAATAAGCCGTTCATCGAGGTCTTTGAAGGCTTTCGCGATGAGGTGAACCCGCTTTTCGGGTACAAGACGCGACCATGTAACGAAGTACCCGTCATCCCCATCGTTTCGCCAGTCCCCCTGCACTGGCGGATACACGACCGTTGCATCGCGGTCATAGTACCGCCGAATCCTATCCCGCACGACCTCGCTGTTCGCAACGAACTCGTCGACATAGTCGTTGGCCTCTTTATCGAACGACCGCATCGCCTTAGCGAAGCATTTTACGCCCATTGCGATTCCCGACGGGAACCCCTCAAGACGGTCTCGGTATAGATCGTATAACCACCGCGGGGGACTGTGGGGATAGTTGAGGATGGTTTGGCCGGGAGCGGGGACATACGATTTTGCCAACGGCCCACTTTCAAACACTACGTCGTACTCGTGTAGTTCCTTTGCCCCGGCCATATCGACCATCACCGAGACTGGTTCGACGGGATTCATCCCCTCGTTTTTCCATGCGAGCGGATACTTGGAGATCCCGTGCTGGTACTTTGATTGTTGTATCGTATGTACAGAAATCTCGTCGGGAATCTCCACATCTGGGCTCCGATACATGGTGTAGATAGGTGCGTTCAATGCCCGCGCTGCTGCGAGAGCGACCCGCTCACCACCCCCTATCTGGGGGAACCGATCATGCAAGACCGCGATATCAATGTCATCTACAACGTTGGTCATAGTAAGTCATGTTGAGTGTCTGCGCCGTTCCCAGTCGGTGTGGCTTGGTAATACCGTGTTACTACCCTCTCTTGATAAAGATTGTTATCTGCGATTCCAAACATGAGGTCTCATATGCAGCGCGGCTCCCACACAGATATGGTGATATAGACTGGTTGCAAAACAGGGTGTGTTAATCGGGAGTTTTGGAACGAATTCGCATGTAGTAGCGAGTGTGATATACGTAGAACCATGTGACGGCGAGGGGAATGAACGCAAGAAGGGACCCTACCAGCGTGAGAGCGCCGCCTACCTCTCCTCCGACAAAGTCACCGAGGAGTACAAGGGGCATGACGCCGAAGAACCAAATCGCGCCCGGAAGCCCATAGCGGATTAGCGTATAGCCCGTCGCACTGAACAAGTTCTCTCGGACGACGGAGGCCGATGTTTTGAACGCTGTTGTCGGGGAATCACCATCGACCACAATTGCCGTGTTGACGAACTGAAGCAGAAACGCTATGCTGGCAGCAAGAAGCAGCCCACCAAACAGAAACACAATCATAACAAGTCCCAGAGACCCAACGGCGAGGGCACTTGGTGAATCTACGGACGCTGAGCCCATTGCTCCGACGAAGGTAAACACGATCAGGAGAGCAATGAAGCCAAATCCGAGTCCGAGATAGATGATTTGTTTGAGGACGTAGGCTACGAAGACATCAAATCCTGCGTCACCGAGAGTTGTCTCGTACTCGCTGAGCGAAAAGCTGGAATCATCTTGAGCGGCAACGAAGATTACTCCAATCAGCCCGGCAAACAGTGCGCCAAGGAGCGGGGAGACAAAGAAATTGCCGACGAGAGGGATAAACAAAGAAAGCACGCCCCCGATCAGAGAGATGCCCGCCGCAATAGCGACGAGAAGTGCTGTGAACAGAATAAGGAGCGGATTAGCCTTCAAATCGATCCATGTATCCGTAACGGCATCAATTGCTTCGCCCATAGTGTCAGGTCATACACAGTTGGATTACTTAAATGTTCGGCGGCAGAGCAGAGACCTGCTAGATGGCTCGAAAGAGCAGCGTCCTGAGCGTGACCCGACACGGCGGAGCACAAACATGAGAACCACACAGACCGTGCCAACCGTCGGCACGTACAGAACGGTTGCGGTGAACCACACGGTCGCAGTGACGTCCTCCCCGCCGTAAACGGCGGGAGTCTCTCGCTGCTAAAGATAGTAATTTACTTGGATTTGGATCAGGCGTCGGCGGGGTCAACGCCGTCGATGGAGAGCCCAATTTGATCAAATCGTCGCGCGATATGGGGGAATCTGTTTGCAACACGGTCGGCCGCCGCAGGAATCTCCTCTGGTTCTGGAACGCTGGGTCCGAGCACATCGTCGAACAGCCAATTGATCTCTACGTGGGCGGCGATGATGGCGTCCGCGGTGCGACAGGCAAAGACAAGATCGTTTGGGAGATCTTCAGGCTCGTGATAACTGAGTTCCCAGCCTTCGGACCGCATATATTCGGCATCCACGTCGGGTGTGTCGACGGCGAGTTGCTCGACAATATTGAGGGCCGTCTCGGTGACGTCATTAAGACTCTCGGTGAGAGAGCGACCGTCTTTTCGGAGGCGGGCGTCCCGCGTTGTTTCGGCGAACGTGTTGCGGAGTGCGATGGCCTCTTGATATGTGTCGGTAAGATCCTCGGCGAGGGAAATATACGCGTCGTACTGGGCGTCCGAACGGAAGAGGTCAGCGTCGCTGGGCATGATTATTTGAAATGATCGACGGCGTCGTCAAGTGCATCCTCGAGTGCGTGGCGGAGTTTGTCCGCCTGTGAGCCGGAGTAGTCGGCGTATTCTTTTGAGATAGGGGTTCGGTAGATGCTGACAGAATCCTCTCCGATATCGATGTCGGTATGCGCATTGTTGGCGCGCCTTGGAACAATATCCACACGTTGTTCGTTGTCGATAACGTCCGCGATTGCACGCCATGCGTTAGTGTTTGGCCGAAGATCGTTAGAGAATATGTCGATACAGAGTTTGACAGACGCGGTGGCGGACTGGGCGGAGGTCGACGTAGCTTCAGTAGGAGTGTTCTCGGGGTCTTCGTCATCGGAGAGGCAGCTTTGGCATTTCCCGTCCTGCGCGATATACTTGTACTCTCCGCAGGCATTGCAATCGTGAAATCTCATATGCACACCGTCGGCGCGCTTCGTGATAAAAGCTGGGGACTCGGTAGACAGCAAGTATAAGGTCGGAATTCAGATGAATAGGCTGGAGTCTACTGTATGTGAACCAGTACTATTATGGTGGCTCACGGTGTTGTATATGCCATGGGTGCGGAGTACTATCAATCCGACTCGTGGAGCCGAGAGACTGGAGAAGCCGTCGTTGCGCGGTCGTACGCGGATGAAACGATGACCATCGCCGTCTATCCATCCGAACGGATGAACGACCTCCAGACCGCATTGAACCTTTCGCTCGATACGTGGAGGGAGATCAGCGCCGAAGCGGGCAGGGATACAGACGAAATCGCTATCGAGGAATCGAGACACGAAAACGTCACCGTGCGCTTCACGGATGGGGAGATTGTCGTGATCTCCAACTATTCCTCGAACCCCCTCCACCTCGCCGTAGACGAAGTAGACAACGCGTTGGATCATGCACGCGAGGTCCGCGACCGCTTCGAATACGACGGCATTGTCTGAGGCAAATTCCGTAGTGCAGGCATCGGGCTACTAGGGGAAGCGAATACAAACCATTATACCTCAGGGGGCCTATACTCGTGAGTACGAATCATGCCCAATACGACACAGACAATGGGCAGTGAGACGACCGATGAAGACACAGATACCGGCGAGGACTATGACCGCGTGGGCTTGAAACGCGCGGCGGTAGTCGAACAATACAACAAACTCGCCGACATCCGCCCGCCAGAGACGGACGAGTCGGCAGATGCGGAGGACACAACCATTGATGAAGAACCCGGTATGGAGCCGGGGGCGTCGATCTGGACGGTCGCCCGAGAGTTGATCAGCCCTACGCGCATTCGGCGGAACATTGTCGATCTCGAAACCCGTCCAGAACTTGAATTGGATACTATCGAGGAGGCGAGGGAATCGCCCCGTGTAGAACACGTTCGGTTTGTGTTTGAGGATCAGGAAACGACAAGATGGTATGAGTTCGCCCCCGGGTCGGAACTTACGAACATTATCGATTTCTATGCCGATGGAGATTTCGCCGCGCTGTTCGCTCCCGACACGTCCGTTGATGTGGCTTCTACGGACCCGGTCATAGCGGGCGAGTGGGAGATCCTCTACCCCGAGCCGTACGAAAAGCATACCGGCCATCTCAAATATCCCGGAACGCGCCGTGTCCATGAACTGAGCCAAATAACCACAGCAACATCAGACACAACGCTAGGTGAGGGGGGCGCACAGAGTGTATCGGCTCTCATCAGTCTATCATTGTACCCCATTCTCGCTATAGCACTCATTGGTATACCGGGTCTGACTCAACTCGCATTAGTAGATGAGGTGATTCTCGCAACACTAGTAGCGTTTGTGGGTCATTTCGTGGTTGGCATGTTTTTCGGTATGTATGATTTCAATCACGCGCCAGAGGATCATTATCGGTACGCGCTTATGCCCGTCAGTATCCCCGCATTAAGATTCGTGAAATGTATATCCCTACTCTGGAGCGGGCTTGTTCGATGTCTCGCCCAGTTGAATAACCGCCAGCGGTGAACGGCCACGGTTCGGGGAACCTGTGGAACCCCTCTGCTTTCTTTTGATCACTATTTAGGGAAAGTTATTTATCTCGCCCCTAAAATTACGTTATATGGACCGGAGAAACTTTATCCACGCTAGCTTGGCAACGGCTAGCGCGCTTACACTGGCAGGCTGCGCCGAACAGTCGAACAATCCACCCGGGAACGGTAATGGGGAAACCCCTGCATGGGGCGAACTTTCTCCGCCCGCATATGCCCAATGGCTCCCACAGACCGACTCCGAGGGCTATGTTTTCTCGCATCTTGATACCAAGACGCTTAGTGATCTCAAGGGAATCGACCAAAGCCTCGGGGGTTCTGGGTCCAACTCTGGAAGCGGAGATGGAACCGGCATGTTCGATGAGTATAACAACAACATGGCACTGTTCGCCCTGCCAATATCAGGCGCGTTCGCGACGATGTTTGGCAGCGCGTTCGGACTTATGTTTTACCCGTTCTCAACCGACTTGTTCCCCTCGATGGAGGACTCTTCAGGAGGAGATGACTCCGTCGAGGGCGTTGATACGCAGTCCATGACGCTGACCGATAACGGGATGGTGTTTCTCGGCGAATTCGACCGCGAAGTATTCAATGAAAAGTATACAACGCGCACAGGATTTGACGGTGAAGAAGTGAAGATCTTCGAGAAGCGTGACTCCCGCGGTGGATTCGACATCTACGGCGAACCAGACGAGAGCAGCAGTCTCAGCACGCAACCGTTGGCCTATGCCGTGTCCGACTCCGCCGTCGTCGTTCCATTCAGTGAGAATACGAGCGGATCGAGCGAGAGTGGGAGTGAACAAGGGGAGAGCAAAACTAACGAAGAAATACTGACCGCGATGCTCGACCGCAGGCTCGGCGAGAGTCCGCAAATAACTGGGTCTGAGGCCGGAGAATTCCTCCTCGGCAGTGCGGGGAACGCGGATCTCGTGACGGGCTTTTGGAACACACAGGGTCTCGAGAGTACGACCGAAGACGCCACTGAGAGTGACTCATCGGGCAATGAATCTACCGAGCCATCCGGGTCGAATGGAACGGGGACCGAACCGTCGTTTGAAGATATTGGCGTAAGCGCGCTGGAGAAAGCCAAACATCTGGTGTCCGGGATGTCGTTCGATGATGACGGCACGATCACGGTGGAATGTTCAATTGTATACCCCGACGGCGAGGCCCCGTCAGTTGGGGATCTAGAAGGAACACTGTTTACGGGGGAAGCCACAGCGATTGAGTACGGGACGCCCGACATTACAGTTGACGGCAACCGCGCGTATGTCTCGGTCACAGTTGAGGACAGTCCGATTGACGACGACAGCAGTAACGGAACTAGCGGCAACGAGAGTGATCCCGACAACAGTGAATAACGAGATGCGTGTATTGATCTGAGTATCAAGACTTATCATATCCCGCGCATTCCTAGCATATGCATGGAGCTATCACCGATTCCATCGTGCGGAGGCTATGGAACGCGTGTACTCCATGATCAGGGCCCTTCACGCGACCTACCGCTGTTGGTAGGACGCAAAACGGCATCCCTGTTAGGTCATGTGGGTGCGGTCCAACTACAGTCCTCACCATAGACAAAACCATATTCAAACGAATCTGCAATTAATAACGAATGGCCTCCGTTAGGAGTGGGTGTACTCCCCGCAACGCGTTTCTCAACGCGTCTGCGACCATATCGTGCCGATACCGTCCTACCAACATTGGTAGGTCCTATCTCTAGACTCTGATATACGTGACCGGTCGGTAGATGCAGGGACGGGGTCCGTTCTAAGTAGAGGCGAGACGTGTATATCATACAGTAAGCTTTAACTGATTGGCTGTTGACGTACCTGTATAGCGATGACCTGCACATCCGAGACGCGGACGCTTGACAGAATTCTGCCCGATGGCACCGCTCCTGAGGACACAACGTACGTGCAGAGGATCATTTCTGGGGCATCGGGCGACGGACGTAACCCCGACACTGCTCTGCAGAATCACGCTCGGAATCTGGCCGCGGACGACGCCTACGCGCTGGCGCTTATCGTCGAGCAGGCGCGTGAAAACCGTGCATACGGTGAAACGGGGCGGACGCTGGGGAAGAACAAGCGCCTCGCGCGGTATCGGAAGCAAGCCGTCCCGCACGAGCAGTACCGCCTTACGTGTGACTATGCGTTCTGTCGTGCCCACTGTACATGCGATGCCAGCAGTTACACGATGTGCACGTGCGGTGCCCCCGACGACGATGAGCCGATTCTTGATGGTGTTGAACTAGACATCGCTCTTCCTCGGTACCGCGCCCATCTCCATCGGCATGACGACGGCTATGGTGATCATCTCGTGCGTCTGTCTCGAGTCAAGGAGTGAGGGACGGTCGAACCGAATGGTATATGAGTCCGTGAGACCGAATCCCACTATATGAGTGAGGATCAAGTCCAACACCGTATTGGCCCGACCCCGTCGGAACCGCAATCTCATCGCGCATTCGAGTTCGGCGCGTCTATCTTCTGTGATGTTGGACTTTCTCCGTACGCCGCGAATCTCCTCGGACTTGCGCTATGCAGCGGTGAGGAGTATCTCCACACGTATCTTAGTACGGATTGGGCCAACCGCCAACAACAAGTGGTGCTCACAGACCGACTCGACGCGATCCTGTCGTGTACGTATGTCGATTGCTACGGAATCGATGAAGATGACCTCGTAGGCACGTATTCCGATGATGAGCCGAATCCGGGGATCATCGCGGATTGTGAGCCAACGCTTGTTCTCGATAACGTCGATGAGATCCAGTCAGACTTCCAGTGTCTGTACAAGCCGATGACAAGCCAGCAATACACGGCGTATGCTGATGGCGAACGGACAACGGTAGATGCGTCCTGTACGGTTATCGCCATCGCGCAACTCGACGAACCCGCCGAGCGGTACTCTACGTATAGAGACATGCTCTCGTTCGAACAGAAAGCGATGTCGCTCTTTGATCTGGTGATACTTCCCACAATTGGCCCCGGGACGGCGACACCCCCGCCCAAAATGGATTTAGAGGAGGCCGCGGAACATGTCGCCGTCGCGAACGACTGTGAGCCGTCGATTTCTGACGATATCGACGCCCTTCTTGCCCGCGTCGAGCAGACAGTAGAGGGTGATACGGTCTCACGGCGATATGCTGATTTACGTGCGGTGTCTCGAGCGGCGGCGCGCGTCCGACATGGTGACGCTGTATCGGAACTCGATGTACGCGCGGCCAGCAAACTCCTCTTCGATACGGATATTATCCGGGAGCCTGAGTCGACCGACGCTGACGTGATACTCACTGGAGCAAATCAACCCGAGCTAAATCGCCATCAGTTCACTCTGCAGGTTCTCGAGACCATGCAGGAGGACTATTTTATCGGTGTTCCCTATGATGATATCCGCACCGTCATGGTTGAGGATTACCTCATCGATGAAGAGGAAGTGGAAAACACCCTCGAGATGCTAAAAGAGAATGGGGATGTAAGGAAAATTCGGGATCGCTATCGGGCGCGGTAGTGGCAATCCTTACCAGTACGTGCCGTGCAGCGAGTCGGCAGCCGGGACGACCGCGATTTCACCGACGTTTGCCGCTTCGGGCGACCATGTTTCGACTCTATAATACGCAGCGGGAGTACCACGGATCTGGTGGCCCGTGGTCGTTTACTTGATTCATGCTCGAGGGGGAAACTCCAATTGCTTTGCGATTGCTTCTCACCGAGCCGAAGAATTAACGCGTTTCGTGGTGTCGAAAGCGGGTGAAACGAGCGTTTTACCTAGCCCAAGCATATTAACTCTCCACCATGTATAGGATGGTGTATGAATCGGAGATCGATTCTCGCATTGGCCGCTGGCGGTAGTCTTGCAAGTATTGCGGGCTGTTCGGCCCTTCCCGATGAGGCAAAAAATCAGCCAATGGATGATCCAAACGAAAGTCCCAATGAGAGTCCCGACGATGGACCCTCTGAAAATCCCGACCCAGACCCTCAACCGACTCTTCAGAATACCTCTTTCGAGGAGGGTCTGACTGGTTGGACGACTGGCAAGGATCTCCCCGATGAACCCGGTGAGTCGGAGGAGAAGATCGAACATCAGATCGAGGTGCGTGGGGGCGAAGAAGCATCCGACGGAGAGCAGTCACTGTACCTGTTCCTCGATGGGAGTGCCGATGATGGAACGGTATGGGTCGAACAGGAGATGGATTTCGCCGACGTTGACGAGATCAAGTTCGATGTGTACAGCGCGCAGAAATCCTTCAACATTATCACCGAAGTGGCGTTCTTCGCCGGAGAGAAACCTGACGGCGGTCTACAGGAAAGGGATTTCGACCGCAATGAAGACGTACAGGATCACGGGGGCTGGAAAACATACACGTATGATGTGAGTTCGCTGGATGGCGCAGCAACGCTGGCAGTTGGGATGAACATTGTCTGGGAAACTGGCTACGGCACGTACTACGATAACATTCGAGCCGTGTCGTCGGCGGACAACTGAGCGACGCCACGACACGCCCTCTCACGAGGAAGACGAGAGCAGATCTGCCACCACTGTCTTCGCGTTCGCCGTGGCGTGAACGCGGTTTCCATCAACGGTGATGTCGGCATCAATCGACGCATCGCCAACCACCTGTTTTTGCACGGTTTTCTGTGACGGGGTCGCGTCTGCGTCTGCGTAGATGCCCGCAAACTTCGCTGTGCTATCGGTGAGTTCACCGTCGCTTGTCGTTACATCGAGCGTGGTCAGATATGAGTGAATCTCCTTCATCCCGGGAGACGTGAATCCCTCTTCTCGAGTGGTATTCGACCAGCCAGTTGGTCCCCACATCCCGAACGCAATCGGAGCTTCCCCAACGGTGTTGAATAACCACTGCCCCTCGGTGGTATCAATGACGCGACTCTGTTGGTTAGTTACGGTCTCAATTACGTTCTTGGCTGCGGTGGTGGGAGGATTATTGGTTGAGTAGGTTGCTGGAATAACCGCGACAGCGTCGTCTGAGACAGCGTATGCGATACCGCGGTCATCAACATCGTTCGCCCCCGCGTATACCGTGAATCCGCCGTTCTCTGTGGTCTGTTCGACAGTCACACCACTTGTCTCGGTGTACTTTTCCTCGAACACCGATGGATCGTACGTGCCATGGAATACCATCGCGACATCTGAGACGTACGTTGTACTGTCTGTCTGTATCCCATCTATCTCATCAGCGAATCCGCCGACTCTTCCCGGGAAGATATCTGCGGCGAATGGATACGGGGTGATCATCGGTTCCGTGAGGGCTGTGTACACGGCTGATACAGGGTATCCAATCGTCGGGTACAGGTCAAGCATATTTTGAACCGCACGGTTCGAGAGGATCGTCTCCCCCGTCCGGTCTGGCCCGTTCAATAGGACTGTCCCCGCGTTCCAATTTACATGGGTAAATATGGAGTGTGTCTCGGTGGGATCGCCATCAGTCACGGTCCATCGACTATAATCGGGGATATACGACTCTCCGACCGACCCGCCTCCGAAACAGCCAGCAACAGCGACAGCGCCCGCGGTGCCGAGCCCCGCTTTGATGAAGTGGCGTCGGTCCATACATGTCGGTTCGTTCGCATCCCTCAAGAAACATTTTCACGAAGATCCTGACTTTCTCTCTCCACACAGGTGCTATAGCGCAAATACAGCGCTTACCTTTATTGTGGTTCGCAGCCTATTTCGAAGTATGCTTTCCGAGAGTGAGACTACAATTGTGGCAGAGCATATGTCCGAAGAGTGGCGTGGAGATGCAACGTTTCAGTGTCGCGATGACGGGGATCTGTGGATTGGATATGAGTTGAATCATCAAAACGGAGAAAATTCGTATCATATCAATTATCGGTACGAGACGCCGTCGGAATTGCTTCGTATCTGGTTTGATGACCGGGTCTTTCGGACGTATGAAACGGCCGCCGCAACGCACGACGCGCTCGTGAGCATGCGAATGGGGGCGTCCCCGTCTGCCGAGCCACACGAACGGCTGGTGACTGATGTTGATCTCGAGACGATCCCTCTCGAGGACGTGCTTGCGAACATTGATGAGGTACTTGGTGCGGCGGAGAACTGGGTTGGGACTGATGCGTCGGCTGGAGAGGCGACAGGACATATCCGGCAAGAGGTCGAGCAACTGGACCTCCCGCGAAGCGAGCACAACGAAATTTCCCAGCAATTGGAGCAGGTGAATCAGACGACGTACGTGTACCAGCAGCAAGTTGAGGATGGACGAGAGGCTGTGCGAGAGGCGAGGACGGGGGAGTGCTCGGAGCAGGAGCTGGTTGCAGTGAAGGATGCGTGTGAGCAGGTGTTTTCTCGCTTCCTTGACTCGTGGATGGCATCGTCGGCATTGTATGGACAGTTGTCGCTCGTCGCGGAGGCAGGTGGGGATGAACAGTGGGCACAGACGGAGCAGGACGGATACCGTGATGTATTCGAAACGGCGTTGGAGTATTCGGGACATTATGCCGTGCTTGCGAAGCGATTGTGTCCGAAACTAGAGGCCCATTTGCGGCAGTGACACAGTGTTAGCGGAAGCCCACGGCTTTAGCGGCGGGAGGACGTCACGCAGGCGTCCCTAATTTGTCAATTTTGTTGTCGTTGGAATCAACCGCCGCTCGTTATTCGCTAAAATTGTTTTCCATAGGCAGCTAGTACGTATTGCCGGTTCCCGTACCAATTGTATATAATTCCAGAGGGGAAACAGTTTAACAAGAGGGGTGTGAGATGATGAGAATATGCGTAGTCAGTTTAGAGGTACAATGGAGTGGACAGGATATGTCTTCACCGTCGCCATTGTGCTCGGAATCGGCGCATATCAGGGCGTCCAAACCGAAACGTTCACCTTCGACATACTTGGACTATTCTTCCGAATTGCAACGGTGGAAGCCGTTACGTCGACAATCGTCTTCTCCATGCTCGTAACCCTCAGCGGAGTAATGCTCGCTCGCGAAGTTTACCGCGACCGTGATCCAGACAAGCGCGTCTTTGATGGACCGCAGGTTGCAGCGCTTCTCCCCGCCTATCGCGATCATACCGTGATCCAAGAGAGTGTTGAAACGCTCCTGCAGTCGAACTATCAGAACCTCGAGATCGTCATTATCGGTGAACCGGGCGACGATCCAACCCTCGCGACCGCCCGGAAATATGCAGACGCACACGCAAACGTTCGCGTTCTCGAAAACGAGTATCCCGGATCGAAAGCGAACGCGCTCAATTATGCTGTCGAACAGCTGGATGCCGACCACTTCTGTGCATTTGATGTTGACGAACGAATCGATCCCGATTTCGTCCCTACTGCAATGTACTACATTCTAGAGGAAGGGAAGGATGTCTTTCAAGCCCGTCGCGTCCCCCGCGTAACGGGTCCTATCGAAGCGCTTGCGTATTGCGAACGGCTGCTGGTTCATGCGAGTTACAAATTAATTGAACCCTTCGGGTTTACCTACTGCCGTAGTTCCTCATCGATGTTCACCCGTGATGCAATCGAGACGGTGGGGGGATTCGACGACCTGCTCACCGAAGATATTGACTTTGCCCACAAGTGCTTCCGCGCCCACCTCGATGTTCAACAGGCGCGGAATATCTCCAACGAAATGGAAGCCCCGCACACGATGCGTGATCTGTGGGGGCAGCGCAAACGCTGGCGACTCGGCCATATTGAAGTGCTGATCAAAGCACTCCGCGGGGGCTACAAGCATGGTGGGCTTCGCGGAAAGCTCTCGACGTTCCGCATTATGTCAAGTCTGGCGGCCAGCGTCTTTCTGGTCATGCTCGCGGCGAAAGTGGCCGTGCTCGCCTTCCTCGAACTGGACCTATTCTTCTGGCTCCCATTCGCCGCCATCGCGATCACCGTCGCGCCAATCTTCTATCACGACCGCCAGACAGGGCACGTTCTGACGCTTACCCCCGCGATGCTGCTGGTCCCGCTGGTCTACCCCGGGTTCGGCCTGCTCACGATCAAATGTGCGTTCGAGTATCTACTCAGTTGGGACGGCGAATGGTATCAGGTTGAGAAAGCGGGAACTTGAATTGGATAACTGCACACCATCTGGGCCTGTTGCCTCTAGTGTCGATCTGTCCGTTGAAGATACGTGACCGAACTGAAGACAAATGAAGCGTCGCATTCCTCGCACTCAAAGACATCTCCATCATCCCCGGGCCATGAGTCAAACTCCGCACCACAGTCCGGGCACATGCCAGTTGGATACCAGTCGGCCGCCTCGATATCGAGGGGCGTCGCTTTCTGACGATCTGGGGGAGTGATGGAGAGGTCCTCGTACTCGTCGGGGATATCCTCGTTCACGTAGTGTCCGAACGAATCGACCCAGATGTCTGTGAGTATGCCCATCTCAAATTCTGCGACAAGAGTGTACGAGCGCTTGTCGTCATCGACAGTGACAAGATTCATTGTTCCGGTGAAGCGGGTCTGTCGCCAGTGATCTGCGTCTTCAACAGGATCGGCGTCCTCGTCGAGGAGACCTTCGTTTGTGTGAGTCCATTTAAAAACGGGGGGATGACGACGGGCTAACTCGAAGCGTTCCCCACCCTGTGACACGGGGCGAACCATGTAGAGGTCCATGCTCGGATTCAGGTCTTTTGTTTGCCACCATTTCCAGCGCCCATCGTCGCATTGGAACGGATCGTGCGGATAGCCATCGATCTCGAGGTCCGAATGAAGAATGACGTTATCGAAGATGCCCATATAGGGGGGTATACGCGAACACTCATAAGCTATTGGGGGACAGATCTGAGTGAGCAGTTCACCGGCCCCAGATAGAGTCGTACGTCCGCTCAGTGGAGTGCTTCAGGAGAGGTGGTCGAACGTTTCGTCCCCGATAAACCCGTATTCTTTTTCAACGCGGTCGCCAGTTTCTGGATCGGGTCCAGCGAGACGAACGTACTCGTGATTGGCAATCTGTTCGAGGTGTACCTTCTCCGCTTCCCACTGCTGTTGGGTGAACGGCGGGGTGTCCGAGGTCTGTCCTTCGCGGACATCGTACGTACGAATGAAGACGCCCTCGCAATGCGTACGGTCGTTTTCAATCCCATCTCTTCCGACATCCGAGGTGAATCCCCCACAGGAATGGACCACGTGAATACGCGGTCCATCAAAATCAAGTTCGAGACGTGAGTCGGGTTTGCAGTTGTCGAGCATGGAATTGTGTTGTCACAGGATACATATTGGTGTTCGGATTGATTGATGAGTGAGTCAATTGTTCTCTGCAGCAACGTGTTACACGAACGCCTGACATCCTCCCACGGCTACAGCCGTGGGGTTCCCCCACTGGGGGTTGCGCCCACGACTGTTAATTCCGCAACGTGGCCTGTACGGCGAGCGTGAACTCGATATGCTTGTCTCCCTCTTCTCGCCCTACAAGGCCGATAGTTGCATCGCGCGCTTGACCCGAATACGCGTTCGCAAAGTGTTGACGCCCGAGCGCCCGGGCAACATCGTTTGTGGAGGTCACGTGAGGTCTGTCGTCATTGGCGAGCATCGCGTCGATATCGTCGTGAGAAACACTAATCGTAAGTTGGTAGGAGATGGACGTATCACGGGTTTTGACCGATGCGTTGTCGAGGGCTTGTTCCGTTGTGGAGCGGCGGTCGTTCTCGATGAGATGCGCCTCGTCGGCTCCGTAGAACTCGCCGAGCGTAAAGTCTTGATCGTCGTATCGGTCGTGATGGTAGTGGACTGTGACTGTTAGTCGGTGCGAGCCCCGACATTCGTATGGAATCTCTTTGAGATCTCCCGCGAGGGATCGAACTGGATCGGCCCCCTCGTAGTCGTCGGGATAGTCCTCCTGTTTGAGTTCATCCTCTCGCCGCAGCCACGGGAAAATAGCGCGGAATTTCTCGCTAGCAGGGGTCGTGTCGAATTCGAATTCAACCCCGCGCACGTCTTCTCGCCCATCGTACTCGGTCTCGAAATATTCGACGAGCCCCTCGACGAGCGGCCGTTCCATGCGGTTATCCATGTCCGCGAGGAACAGATCGAAGCGATATGAGCCAAACGGATCGCCAACAGCCGGTTTTCCATACTGGACGTCTTCGACTATCTGATGGAAGCGGATCTCCCCGGGAAACTCATCGATGTTCACCACCGCCCGGTAGACATTTTGAAGGAAGTTGAGTCCAGTCCCGCCCTCATCTGGATACTGGATTTCCTCGGGATCGTCAGTGGTCGATTTGCCGCCGAAAAGTCCCTGTCGGGTGATCCCGCCGTTGGAGCGCCCGATGTACTTGTCGGTACTCTTGATGGCGTCATCGAGGTCCCAGTCTTCGCGTTCGACAGGGCCGAAGTAATTTTCGCCGTCGTGTTCTTCAGCGGTATTCGCATCGGTCCGGGGCATATCTACTGTATTCAACAGGGGACACAATAAAAGCACCGTCTCCTATAGCTTAACAGGACTATCGTGAGTCATGGGAAACCTCAACGGCTGTAGCCGTGGGAGGGGGTCAATTGTCGTGTTCCACTGTTGCCGAGAGCGCTGGTGGTTCGTCCAATTCCCCCTCAAGTATTGGACTCGTTGTTCTGTCCAACAACGCGTTACGCGGATGCACAACATACATTCAAACTGGTTGCTAGGCGGATTCCACGGGGCACCGTCCCCGTGGAGGAAGCCGATAGGCGGTGCGCCACGTTCGCAAGACTCAAGCGTGTGCATCCCGTCTATTCTGGTAGTGCTCG
>SDGW01000148.1_pt1 | contig 35575 bp, 43 predicted proteins | sample 2873831 | NCBI WGS metagenome assembly SDGW01 (sample SAMN08132700, study PRJNA421101) | hypersaline lake metagenome | isolation source: celular fraction 0.22 microns magnesium sulfate-rich crust from ephemeral... | place: Spain: Penahueca Lagoon, Toledo | collected 2011-07 | reverse complement strand
TCTGACCACCGCCCTCCCCGTCAGCGACGCCGCGCCGCGACCCGCTCTTCTGCCGTCTCCTCGCTCACGACCTCGTAGAGCAGCGCCCGCGACCCGTCCGCGTTCGGCCGCAGGATCCGCCCGAGGCGCTGGGTGAACTCCCGCTCGCTCCCGGAGCCGGCGAGCAGGACCGCGACGTTCGCGTCGGGCACGTCGACGCCCTCGTCGAGCACGTTCGCGGTGACGACCCGTGAGTACTCACCGGAGCGGAAGCGATCGAGGATCTCGCGGCGCTCGGCGGCGCCGGTCTCGTTGGTGATCGCCGGCAGGAGGTACCGCTCCGAGAGCCGGTACACCAGATCCGTGCTCGCGGTGAACACGATCACGCGATCCCCGCGGTGGCGGTCCAGCAGCCGCCCGAGCTCGTCGACTTTCCCGTCCGCCTCGCGGACGATCCGCCGGGCACGCTGCTTGGCCAGCAGCGCCTCGCGGGCCTCGGGGTCCCGGCCCGACCGCTTCACGAGCTCCTGGTAGTCGCTCCCCCGGTTCATCGAGATCCCCGACCGCTTGAGGTAGTCGACGAACGTCGACTGGGCGTCGTCGTACGCCTCGCGCTCCTCGTCGGTCAGGTCGACCTCGATCCGGCGGATCTCGTAGTCGGCGAGGTGTTCGCCGGCGAGGTCGTCGGGGTCGAGGCTGTACACGCGGGGGCCGACGAGGTCGACGATCGCCTCGTGGGCGCCGTCGGGGCGTTCGAACGTCGCGGTCAGCCCGAGCCGGGCCGGCGCCGCGAGCAGGCGGGCGATCTCGCGGTACCCCTCGCCGCCGAGGTGGTGGACCTCGTCGAACACGACGAAGCCGAACTCGCCGCCCACGTCGTCGGCTTTCAGGTACGCCGAGTCGTACGTGGAGACGGTGATCGGCTCCCGGCGCTGCTCGCCGCCGCCGAACTGGCCGATCGGCCGGTCGAACTCCGCCACGAGCTCGCGGCGCCACTGGTCGAGCAGGTCGACCGTCGGCACGACCACCAGCGTCGGCACTCCCAGCTTCGCCATGGCGGCGATAGCGAGCACGGTCTTCCCCGCGCCCGTCGGCAGTTCGACGACGCCGCGGTCGCCCGCCCCGTGCCAGGCGTCCAGGGCTTCCTGCTGATACTCCCGGAGCTGGTAGCGCGTCCGCAGCGCGAGCGGTTCGGTGTCGAGCACGCGGTCGCGGTAATCGACGCCGCGGTCGTCGAGCGCCTCGCGCAGGTCGGTGTAGCGGTACGCCGGGGCGCGGTAGCCGCCGCTTCGGTCGTCGCGTTCGAGACAGTCGATCGCGTCGACGAGCGTCGACAGCCCCTCGCCGTCGCTCACGACCCTGACCGTCCCGTCCTCGAAGCGGAGCGTGAGCGTCACACGCTGCGTTGGCCGGCGCGGCGCTTGTGGATTTCGGGGCCGCTCCGAACGGTTTACCCGCGCGGCGCCGGTAGCGCCGGGTATGAGCGACGACGCCGACGCGGCCGTCTCGGAGTTCCTCGACGCCGCCGACACGGTGTACAGCGAGTACGAGCAGGGGTACATGAACGCCGACGTGGCGCTCTCGCAGCTGGAGACGCGGATCGAGACGCTGCGGGAGGAAGTCGAGGGGTAGCGCTACTCGCTGATCAGCCCGCGGACGTACGCCACCTGCTCGGCGAACGCCTCGTCGGTCCGATCGCGCGGGCGGTCGAGACCCACGTCGACGATCTCCCGGACGTGGCCGGGGTCGGCGCCCATCACGACGATGCGGTCGGCGAGCGTCACCGCCTCGTCGACGTCGTGGGTGACGAACAGCACCGTCTTGCCCGTCTCCGTCCAGATCGACAGCAGCTCCTCGTGGAGCATCGAGCGCGTCTGGGCGTCGACGCTGCCGAACGGCTCGTCCATCAGCAGGATCTCGGGGTCGACCGCGAGCGCGCGAGCGATGCCGACGCGCTGTTTCATCCCGCCGGAGAGCGCCGTGGGGTAGCTGTCGGCGGCGTCCCGGAGCCCGACGAGGTCGAGCATCGCGTCGACGCGCTCTTCGCGCGCCTCGGCGCCGACATCCTGCTGTTCGAGGCCGAACGCGACGTTCTCCCGGACGCGCAGCCACGGGAACAGGTGGTACTCCTGGAACACGATCCCGAGGTCCGGCGAGGGCTCCGTGACGGGAGCTCCGGAGAGCCGGACCTCGCCGGCGGTGGCCGACTCCAGCCCCCCGATGATCCGGAACAGCGTGGTCTTCCCACAGCCCGAGGGGCCGACGACGCAGACGAACTCCCCGTCGTCGACGCCGAACTCGACGCCGTCGAGCGCCTGCACCGCGTCCTCGCCGCCGTAGCGCTTCGAGACGCCGTCGACGACGACGCGCTCCTCGCCGCTCATTGCCACGCCAACACCCGGTTCTGGACCGCGCCGACGCCGGTGTCGAGCACGAGGTAGACGAGGCTCATCAGCAGGATGTACGCGAGCACGGCGTCGACCGAGAGGTTCTGGGAGGCGGTGTACAGCTCCCGGCCGACGCCGGGGACGCCCATCAGCTCGGCCGCGATGATCAGCATCCAGCACCGGCCGATCCCGGTCCGGATCCCCGTGATGATCTCCGGGAGCGCCGCCGGGAGCACCACGGACCGGATCAGCCCGAGGTCGGTGTCGACGCCGAGTGACTTGGCCACGTCGAGGAACTCGTCGGGGACGCCGTCGACGCCGCCGTAGGCCGCGTAGTAGTTGATCCAGAACGCGCCCGCGGCGATGATGAACGCGGCGCCGGTGTGGTTGAGCCCGATCCACGCGATCGCGAACCCGATCAGCGCCAGCGGCGGCACCGGGCGGAGCACCCGCACGATGGGGGTCGCGAGGTCGTCCGCGAGGTCGCTGTACGCCATCGTCACCCCGAGGGCGATCCCCAGCGCGGTGCCGACGACGGTGCCCGGGAGCCAGTGTCTGATACTCGCGGCGAGCGCGGTCGTCATCGCGCCCGACCGGAGTTCGGCGACGAACACGTCGCCGACCGCGACGGGCGAGGGCAGCACGTACGGCGGGTTGAACCACGACGCGACCCACCACGCCGCGAGGAAGCCGACGGCCCCGACGCCGCCGAGCAGGAGCCGCCGGCTGTCGTACTCGCCGCCGAACTCGCTCCCGAGGTCCGCCTCGACGCTCGTGCTCATTCGAGGTCGTCGTAGAGCGAGTAGTCGAAGATCTCCTCGACGGTCAGTTCAGCGTCGGTCTTCCCGAGTTCGGCGGCGTACTCCGCGAAGACCTGCGTCCCGTCCTCGATGACGTGGGGGTCCGTGACGAAGTTCGACAGCGGGGAGTCCATCGCCTGCTTCGCCGTCTCGGGCGCGAGCGAGGACTCGCCGATGACCGTACTGGCGTGTTCGGCGGCGGTCTCGCGGTTGCCCTGCACGAACTCGGTCGCGCGCTGGTGCTGCCGGACGAACTCCGTCCCGGCGTCGGAGCTCCTGACCTCGTCGGTCATCAGCGTCACTGCGGCCGGCTGGCCGGGCATGAACTCACCCGAGGTGGCGACGAACTCGTAGGGCAGGCCGGCGTTCTCGATCTTGGTCGGCACCGGCTCCATGATCGAGGTGCCGTCGACCTCGTCGTTGGCGAGCCCCTGGAACACCGCGCTGGCGCCGCCGAGCCCGGTGATCGTCACGTCGTCGTTGCTCTCGAGATCGATCCCGAGGTCGTCGCTGAGCCAGTAGCGCAGCAGGATGTCCGGCACCGAGCCCTGCGGGAAGGTTCCGAACTCGAAGGGGCGACCCTTCTCCTCGGCCCACTGCGCGAAGGCGTCGGCGGGGTTCTCGGGGTCCCACATCGCCGCGAACTCCTCGTGGCCGAGGATCCCCATCGGCTCCTGGACGTTGGCGGCGACGACCTGGGCGGCGATCCCGCGATCGATCACGATCATCGCGGGCACGATGCCGAACATCGCCACGTCGATCTCGCCGGAGGCGTACGCCTGCACGATGTCGGGGCCGCTGGAGAACTCCTTGGCGTCGACGCCGACTGACAGCTCGTCGAGGTACCCCTCCTCCTGCATCACGAAGTACTGCATGTCCGGGTAGATCGGCATGTACGCCACGGTCAGGTCGTCGGTGCCGCCGCTGCCGCCGAGGCAACCGGCCAGCCCGACCGTCGCCGCCGCACCGGTCGCTTTCAGCGCGTCGCGCCGCGAGAAACTGCGCTGTCGATCGCTCATTACGCCCGGTTGTGGCGGTCGGCTTAACTCCCCGCCGCCGGCGGCGAGAACCTCGGCGCGTCGACGACGCCCCGACCCCGCGGTACGGCCACGGAGCGCCGCGGGGAGTCGCCCTGGCGCCGATCACCGCGGAATTCCGCCGTCGGTGAAAGCGGGGATTGCTGCCGGTTCTGACTCCCCCGGAGAGGAACCATTAACGCGCTCGCCGCCGACGCCGTGGGTATGCCCCAGTTCTCCGACCGCGTGGAGCGCATCAGCATCTCCGGGATCCGGGAAGTGTTCGAGGCCGCCGGCGAGGACGCGATCAACCTCGGCCTCGGCCAGCCGGACTTCCCGACGCCCGAGCACGCCAGACAGGGCGCCGTCGACGCCATCGAGGCGGGGAAGACCGACGCCTACACCGGCAACAAGGGGATCCCCGAACTCCGCGAGGCGATCGTCGAGAAGCACGAGCGCGACCTCGGCCTCGAGTACGACCCCGGGCAGGTGATCGCCACCGCCGGCGGGAGCGAGGCGCTCCACATCGCGCTCGAGGCCCACGTCGGCGCCGGCGACGAGGTGATCATTCCCGACCCCGGGTTCGTGGCGTACGACGCGCTGACGAAGCTGACCGGCGCCGAACCGGTGCCGGTGCCGGTCCGGGACGACCTCACGATCGACCCCGCGGCGATCGAGGACGCGATCACCGAGGACACGGCGGCCTTTATCGTCAACAGCCCGGGCAACCCCACCGGCGCGGTGTCGCCGCTCGCGGACGTGGAGGCGTTCGCGCGCATCGCCCGCGAGCACGACCTGCTCTGCGTCTCGGACGAGGTGTACGGCCGGATCGTGTTCGACGGCGAGCACCGCTCGCCCGCCGAGTTCGCGCCCGAGCAGACGGTCGTCGTCGACGCCTGCTCGAAGACGTACTCGATGACGGGCTGGCGACTGGGCTGGGTCGCGGCGGCGCCCGAGCGCGTCGAGCGGATGCTACGGGTCCACCAGTACGTGCAGGCCTGCGCCTCGGCGCCGGCGCAGTACGCCGCCGAAGCCGCGCTCTCGGGGCCACAGGACGTGGTGACGGCGATGGTCGACACGTTCGAGCGGCGCCGGGATCTGGTCGTCGACGGGCTGCGCGACATCGGCCTCGACGTGCCGACGCCGGAGGGGGCGTTCTACGCGATGCCGGAAGTGCCCGAGGGGTTCGTCGACGAGTGTATCGACCGCGGCGTCGTCGTCGTCCCGGGCGGGGCGTTCGGCGACGCGGGCGAGGGGTACGCCCGGCTCTCCTACGCGACGGCGACCGAGGAACTGGAGGAGGCGCTGGAGATCATGGGCGCGGCGTACGCGGCTGTACGCTGACTACTGGTACATCCCGGTCCGGGACACCTGCGAGGACTTGTGTTGGTCGGCGTGCTGCATCTGTTTGGCCAGCTCCTTGCGACGCTCCATGATCTCCTCGGCCTGGTCGAGCAGTCGATCCGTCTCGACCTCGACGCCAGCCACGGGGTTGATCCCCTGGGTGATCAGCGCGTGGGCGCCCTGCGGGTCGGGGAACCGCGGGTCGGTATCGACCATCAGCCCCACGGCGTCGATGTCCCCCTCGGCGGCCTCCGAGAGCAGCGCCCCTGGCGGGCCGGAGATCATCCCGCCGTCGTCGGGTGGGGAGACCGACTCCTCGTCGAGGCGGTCCCGTCCGGCGCCGACGCCGATGCCTTCGATCGAAGGGATCTCGTCGCCGCCACGGTCGGCCGGGAGGCCGCCGAGGTAGATCGGCAGCACGTCGTGTTCGACGATCCACTCGGTGAGGCGTTCGGTGAACAGCGGCGCGTCCATCACGTGGACCGGCACGTCGCTGCGCAGCGCGATCAGGTCGGCGTCGTCGTCGACGTACAGTCGGATCGGGGAGTGCACCTCACGCTCGTCGCTGTCGAACACCGTGACCGGCGGGATGCCGTCGCCGCGCATGCTGGCGAACTCCGTCATCTCGCGGCTTTCGATCACGTGGTCGGTAGCGATCTTGCCGACCAGGCCCACGCCCGGCATTCCCTCGATCAGCGTCGCGCCCGTCGGGTCGACCGAGTCGTCGGTCACGCGTATCTCGACCATACACGCGAGTTCGGGTGCCCGCCGCAAGTGCGTTGTGGCGAGGGGGACAGCGAAGTATTATTGTCCGCCGGTTCGTCGGCCGGGGTATGAACGTGGATTCCCAAGAGATCACCGCGCTCGTGGGTCGGGAGGTCTACTCCAACAACGGGGTTTTCGTCGGCGAAGTCGAGGACGTCCGGCTCGACCTCGGCGCCGAGCAGGTGACGGGGCTGGCGCTCGCGGATCTGAACACCGAGCTGTTCCAGGGCAACATCGAACGCGGGAAGGGCGTGATGATCCCGTACCGCTGGGTCCGCGCCGTCGGCGACGTGGTCCTGATCAACGACATCATCGAGCGACTCAAGGGGCCCGAAGAGGCCGAAGAGACGCTGGCGTAGTTTTCTTGCGAAGCGTCGACGGCCGCGAGGTCGGTTCTCCGCGGCGGTTGTCCGTCGCCGATGGGGGCAGTTTCCTCGGGCGGCTGATCGTCGCCGCCCGAGCAGTTCTACGACCCGTTGTTCGCTTCGCCTTCGACGCCCATCGCCTCGAACAGCTTCCGTCGAACCGCCTCCTCCGCGAGGGTGAGCAGCGTGTCGCGGTTCTCCTCGGTCGTCTCGATGCCGCCGAAGACGCCGAGGGGGATCTCGACGCTCGCCTGCGTGGAGTGGCCCGCGGCCTCGCCGATCTCGCCGAAGGCGTCCTGGAGCACCTTGCCGATGTTGAGCCGGATGTCCTTCGAGCGCGCCGAGAGGTAGATCGTGTCCTCGGCGATGCCGAACACCGCGGTGGTGGTGATCCCCTCCAGGTTCAGCAGGTGAGAGGCCGCCTGCGTCAGCGCGTCGCGGTCGCGGATAAAGCCCGCGTTGGAGACGAGGTGGCTCCCCTGCACGTCGCGGTTCTGGATCGCTTCCGCGAGCACGTCGAGCGTCTCCGGCGACATCGACGGCGACTCGACCTGCTCGAGCGTCTCGTGGTCGGCGAACGGGTAGAGGTAGGCGGCGGCGGTGAGGTCGGCGGGCGTGGTGTCGCGTTTGAAGTCCAGCGTCTCCGCCCGGATGCCGTAGAGGAGCGCGGTGGCCACCTCCTTCCCGGGGGAGATGTCGAACTCCTGCATGTACTTCGTCAGGATCGTCGACGTCGAGGAGACGTTCGGCCGCACGTCGACGAACGCGGCGTCGATCTCCTCATCGGGCTCGTAGTGGTCGACGAACACGTCGATCGGCGCGTCGATGTCCAGCTCGCCGCTCTTCATGTGGTCGACCAGCGCGAGCGCGCCGTAGGAGGAGAGCGCGGGCGCCTCGTCGCGCTCGGTGAGCTCGATCCCGAGCAGGTTGACGAACGCGCGGTTCTCCTGGTGGCCGATGTCGCCGTCGTAGAGGATGTCCGCCTCCACGTCGTAGCTCTCGGCGATCGCCCGCAGCGCGACCGCGCTGGCGATCGAGTCCGGGTCCGGGCTGTGGTGGGTCAGGATCGCGAGGTCGCCGTCGGCGTTGCGCAGGATCTCCGCGAGCTGGCGCGCCTTGTACTCCATCTCGCCGGACTCGAGGGTGCGCAGCGCGGAGTCGGCGATCACCTCGGAGGGGTTGATCACCACGTCGGCGCCGAGCTCCCGGAGCTCGTCGCCGCTAACGGGGTCGGAGGCGCGGACGACGATGAACTGGTCCTCGTCGCGCTCCCGGATCGACTCGACGGCGGCCTTGTTCGCCTCCACGTCGGAGGAGAGGATCAGCAGCACGTCCCGGTCGGCGACGGCGTCGACGACGCCCGGGGTGGCGATGTCCTGCACCACGGCGTTGAGGTCCTGATCCCGCAGCGCCTCGACGCGGTTCTCGTCCTTGTCGAGGATGAGGACGTCCTTCCCCTCTGCGTCGAGCGACTCGGCGACGGCGTGGCCCACGCTCCCGCAGCCGAGAATGGCGTACGACGACATCGAGGAGATGCTGACCCCGGTGCTCATGAGTTACCGGGATTTCCGCGGGACGACACTTAAGGTCCACCGTTCGGTCCGACGCGAAAAGGAAACCCTCTTTATCGGCCCGCCGGGATGTGGTTGTGAGGGCCGGTAGCTCAGTTAGGGAGAGCGACGGACTCTTAATCCGTCGGTCGAGGGTTCAAATCCCTTCCGGCCCGTTTTCCTGCGAACGAAGTGAGCAGTGAAAACGCCACGAAGGGATTTTGAATCAGGGAACGGAGCGAAGCGGAGTGACCGTGGTTCAAATCCCTTCCCGCCCGCTGACATTTTCCGCGACGCAACGCGCCGAGCGATAGCGAGGCGCCGCGTCGCGTGTGGCACGATCGCTGGAGGGGTTTGAACGAGGCGAGACGAGCAAAGCGAGTCTCGACGTGGTTCAAACCCCTTCCGGCCCGCTTCTCGCCTGGAACGAACGTGAAAACCCGAGAGCATCGCGGGCGGATCGAACGACGCAACGACCGACCAGCGGGAGCGACGGTCCGATAGTCCAGAACGCCCGCCGCCCCGGTCCGCGCACTGACGGACCACTTTTCCCAGTCGGTGATATGTTGCACAAGCTTGATGTTCCGCCTGAGCGATCGTTCAGACGCTATGAGTACCAACGACGTGTTCGAACGACTCGACCGGGGGCTCGACCGTGTCCGCGAGGAGATCAACGAAGCCATCGACGCCTCTCAGCAGCTCAGCGAGGAACTCCGGACGACCGTCGAGGAGTCGCTGGACGACCTCGACGACCGACTGGAGACGATACGGTCTCAGACCGAGGAGCAACTCGACGCCGCCGTCGCCGACTCGCAGGAGTCGAGCGAGGAGGTCCGTCAGGAGGCGAACGACGCACTCGACGACCTCGAAGAGTCAGTCGCGACGCTCCGGGGGCGGGTCGAACAGATGGGGGAGGAGGCCCGCCAGGACAGCATCGAGGCGATAGATAATCTACAGACCGAACTCGACGACCTCCGGGAACGAGTAAACGAGTGATGACCGTCGCCGGGAGCGATCCTGGCGCCCCGGGAGCGCGCCCTTTTTGCCCGCGTAGCGGGAACATCCGGTAATGGCGAAAGTGAGCGTCGGCCTTCGCGGGTGGCGGTTCGACGAGGACGAGGTGTTCACCGACGACGGCGAGTGGGCGCCGCTGGACGAGATGCCCGACGACGCCCGGAACCGGCTGCTGCGGCTGGGGCTGCTGATGGACCAGCCCTGCGACGCCTGCTACCTCGAGTACGGCGAGGCGGAGAAGAGACGCGCCAACCCCGCGGCCATCGTCTACGGCGAACCCGGGGACGAGGTGCTGCTCTGTGACGACCACGAGCCCGACTTCCTCTACTGGTTCCGCGAGGAGGGCGGCAGCGAGCTCGCGGGCGAGGAGCAGTTCCGCGACGAGTTCCACGAGTGGTTCGTCGCCGACAACCGCGCGCCCGAGGGGTACGGCCCCGACGAGCACGTCGAGGAGGCGCCGAGCGAACTGCCGAACCTCCCGACGCCCGAGGAGGCCCAGCGCCGCCTCGAGCAGGCCGTCGACTTCGAGGAGAAGCGCTACGACCTCCGCGCGGCCGAGAGTGAGGGCGAGGACGACGAGCTCGACGTGGCCGACCTCGATCTCGACACCGAGTACCCCAGCGGCGAATGAGCGAGGAGCGACCCAACGGGGGCGAGGGTGCCGACGGGAACGACGCCGTCGACGGCGACACCGTCGATGGCGCCGACGCCACCCCGGATATCTCGGTCTGCGTCGTCGACGCCGGGACCCCGGGCAACGTCGGCACCATCGCCCGGGCGATGAAGAACTTCGGCCTCTCGGAGCTGCTGCTGATCGACCCGCCCGCGATCGAGCCCGACGGCGAGGCGTACGGGTTCGCGGGCCACGCCCGCGAGGACGTGCTCCCCGGCGCCGAGGAGATCACGTTCGACGAGCTCTGTGAGCGCTACCACACCGTCGGCTTCACCGCCATCACGGGGGAGGACAGCCGCAAGCACGTCCGGTTCCCCTACAGCACGCCCGAAAGCCTCGTCGAGGAGCTCGCGGGCGTCGACGCCCCGGTCGCGCTCGTGTTCGGCCGCGAGGACAAGGGGCTCTCGAACGAGGAGCTGAGCCGGCTGGATCAGGTCGCCTCGATCCCCGCCGACCCCGACTACCCCGTGATGAACCTCGGGCAGGCGGCGACCGTGACGCTGTACGAGCTCCGGCAGCTCACGCTCGAGGGGACCCAACTGCCCGACACCGAGCCCCACCGCGCCGACCCGGAGCAAGTCGAGCGCTTCCACGAGTACTGGGACGAGTTCCTGACCGCGATGGGCCACCGCGAGCACAAACACGAGAAGACCGAGCGGATGTTCCGCCGGCTCGTCGGCCGGGCGAACCCGACCGACCGCGAAATCACGACGCTGCTCGGCGTGCTCCGCCGAGCGACCGACCAGCTCGACGAGCGCCGGGCGCTGCTCGACGAGCTCGACGAGGAGGACACGCTGCGGCGCTGAGTCGCCCGACGGCTCCGCCCGGAACTACCGTCGCGCGTACATCACCTCGCTGATCATCGAGAGCACCAGCTCGTCGTCGTCGGTCACCGTCTCCGAACGAACTCGAACGGTGCCTCGGTCCGCAGTGTCGGCCGATTTCTCGAGCACTTCGGTCCGGACCCGGAGCGAGTCGCCCGGGCGCACCGGCCGTGGGAACCGCAGTTCCTCGACGCCGCGCGCGCCCATCGCCGCGCTGTCGTCGAAGTGGCCGTCGACGAGCAGTCGCATCGTCATCGCGCAGGTGTGCCAGCCGGAGGCGACGAGCCCGCCGTAGATCGTCTCGGCGGCGGCCTCCGGGTCCGTGTGGAACGGTTGCGGGTCGTACTTGCCGGCGAACTCCAGTATCTCTGCTTCGGTCACGTCGTACGTGCCGAACTCGTCGGTGTCGCCGACGGCGATGTCCTCGAAGTAGGTGGTCACGGCTGCCGTTCACCCGGCGTCGTGTTGGCTGTTCCGGCGTCCGTCAGTCCGCGTAGTGGACCTCGACGCTCCCGCTCTCCGAGAGGTCGCTGTGGACGACTTCCTCGGTGTCGCCGACGCCCAGCTTCGCCAGCGGGTCGTCGACGGTCGCCAGCGCGAACCCGGCGGCGACGAGCAGGAACCCCGTCACGGTCGTCGTCGTCGGCGCGCGGCCGAGGACGGCCCACGCCGCCATCGCCGCCGTCACCGGCTCGAGGTAGGCGACGAGGTTCACCCGGACCGGGCCGATCCGGGAGAGCAGTTCGAAGTACGTCAGGTAGCCGACGACGCCCGCGCCGAACACCAGGTAGAGGAACGGGAGCGCCGACGGGCCGCTGGCGACGCCGGCCGGGAACGCCTCGCCGCGGACGACGGCGCCGGCGACCAGGATCGTCGAGCCGAACAGCATCGCCCAGCCCTGGAGCGACGCTGCCGGGAGGCCGGGCTCGAGCGCCCGCAGTCCGACAGAGCCGGCCGCGAACAGCGCGACGCCGACGAACACCAGCGCGACGCCGCCGAGGGGGACATCGCCCCCGGCCGGGTCCGCGATGACGAACACGCCCGCGAGCCCGAACAACAGCCCGAGCCCGTCGACGAGGCCCGGGGACTCCTCGGCCAGCAGCACGCCGGCGGCGACCGTGGTCAGCACCGGCGCGAGGCTGACGATCACCGACGAGATCGACCCCGAGATGCTGGCGGTGCCGAGGTACAGCAGCGCGGGGTAGCCGGCGATGACGAAAACGCCGACGACACCGACGGAGAGCCACTCGACCCGGTTCCGCGGGCGGAACCGCCCGGTCGCCGCCGCGACGGCCGAGATGACCGCCCCGGCGAGGAGGTAGCGAAGGGCTGCGAACCACAGCGGCGGCACCGAACTCAGCCCCATCTCGATCGCGACGAACGCGCCGCCCCACGCCCACGCGAGAACCACGAACAACATTGCGGCCAAAAGTTGGCCGCGACTCCAGCGAATCGTGCTCATTTCGTGTTTGAACCGAATCGAGAGCCGTACTTATGCTTGTCTCCCCCGGTACGACGTTTTTTCGGAGGCAGTTCGGAAAATTAGTTTTGAGTTGGTTATAGAGCTCAGTTCACCGCAATCCCTTTGGTCAACGGCCCCGAACAGTGATCCATGGACGAGCGAGACGTGCGCCTGCTGAAGGCGATCTCGGATCTCGGCACGGGGAGTCCGGAGCGACTACACGAGGAGACGGGCATCCCCGTCTCGACGATCCACTACCGGCTGAACAACCTCCGGGAGGACGGCGTGATCGAGAACGAACTGTACGACCTCGACCTCGACGCGCTCGGGCTCGGGGTGACCGTCGTCATCGAGGTGCTGGCGGACTACAGCGGCTCCCACGAACAGCTCAGCGAGCGCCTCCTCGCCGTCGAGGGCGTGACGGAGGCGTACTTCACGATGGGCGAGACCGACTTCGTCGTCGTCGCGCGACTCCCCGACAGCGACGACGTGGAGCGGCTCATCCGCGCCTTCGAGGACATCGAGGAGGTCGACCGCACCGACTCGACGTTCGTGATCAAGTCGCTGCGGGACGGCCAGCGGCCGCTGGAGAGCTACTCGCTGGAGTCGCTGGTCGGGATGCTCGCCGACGAGTAGAAAATCAGCCCCACGTGAGCCGAATCAGGTTCGCTTCTGGATCTCCTCGCGCAGCACCTCGCTCACGAGGTCGCCGCCGGCCTGCCCGCGCAGCGCGCCCATCGCCTCGCCCATGAGGCCGGAGAACGCGCCCATCCCCTCTTCTTCGACCTGCTCGGCGTTGCGCTCGACGACGTCCTGAACCGCCTCGCGAACCTCCTCCTCGCTCACGCCGCCGACGCCCGCCTCCTCCATCGCTTCCTCCGGCGTGAGGTCGGGCTCCTCGGCGAGCGTGGTCAGCACTGGGTTGACGCCCTCCTTCGGCAGTTCGCCGTCCTCGACGAGCAGCAGCGTCCCGAGCAGCGCGTCGTCGCGGATGCGCTCCACGTCGACGCCGTCGCGGCGCAGTTCCGTCAGCGTCGACTCCAGCGTCGAGGCGGCGAACGTGGGGTCGACGCCTTCCTCGACGGCCTCCTCGAACAGCACCATCCGGCGGCCGAAGGCGACCTGCTCGGCGAGCCCCTCGTCCAGCCCGAGCTCGGCGGCGTAGCGCTCCACGCGCTCGGTGAGGAGCTCCGGCGTCTCGACCTCGCTGGGATCGGGCTCCACGGGCGGCACGTCGGTCTCCGGATACATCCGCGCCGCGCCGGGCAGCGGCCGGAGGTAGCGCGTCGTGCCGTCCTCGTTGGCGCCGCGGGTCTCCTCGGGCACGCCCTCGATCGCGGTCCGGGCGCGGTCGGCGGCGGCCTCGATCGCCTGCTCGGCCACGTCGGCGCCGGCGGCGACGATCGCGACCGCGTCGCCCTCGCCGGCGTCGACGGCCTCGCGGAGCGCGTCGACCTCCGCGTCGGTCACGCCGTACGCCGGCAGTTCGTCGGTGTGGAAGATGCCGCCCGCGCCGGCGCGCTTGGCGTGGTCCGAGAGTTCGGTGCCGAGCCGGCGATCGGGCTGGATCTCCCGGCCGACGAGCCCGTCGAACCCGTACAGCGGGACCGCCTGCACCTCGCCGCCGCTGTCGAGCGCGCCGCGGATCACGCCGGAGTCGGTGTTCTCGAACACCTCGCTCACGTCGCTGATCTCGCCGACGGCGGCGTCGCGGCTCTCGAGTTCGTCGCGGATCGCGAGCAGTTCGACCTGGCGGTCGACCTCGTTGGCGACGATGTCGCGGATGTCACCCAGCGCTTGGACGCCCTTGATCTCGACACGGGCGCCGTCGGCGATGGAGACGTTCACGTCCTGCCGGATCGTCCCCAGTCCGCGCTTCACGGAGCCAGTCGAGCGCAGGAGCATCCCGATGTGCTCGGCGGCCTCGTGGGCCTGCTCGGGAGTGGAGATGTCCGGCGCGGTGCCGATCTCCACGAGGGGGATGCCGAGCCGGTCCAGCGAGTAGCGGACTCCTTCGTCGGTCTCTTCGACGCGCTGGGCGGACTCCTCCTCGAGCATCACGTCGACGATGCCGACGCTCCCCTCGCCCGTCTCGATCTCGCCGTTCTGGGCCAGCAGCATCGAGCGCTGAAAGCCGGAGGTGTTCGAGCCGTCGATGACGAGCTTCCGCATCACGTGGGCCTGATCGACCACGTCGGCGTCGAGCAGGTCGGCGATGCTCATCGCGACCTGGAGCGCCTCCTCGTCGATCCGGGCGGGCGGCTCGTCGTCCTCCTCGACCAGGCAGGTGGTGTCGTAGGCGAGGTACTCGAACGTGCGGTCGACGCGGCTCTCCTCCATCGCCGCCTCGTCGAGCTCGCCGAGCTCGCTCCGGGTCGGGTGGAGCTCCCGGGTGATCGTGTGGGTCGCCTCCTCGGGCTCGCGGAGTTCCGTCGGCGACTCGCAGAACAGCTTCGTCTCGGTATCGAGCTGTTGGTGGATCTCGAGGCCGGCCACGAGGCCGAGCTCCTCGTAGTCGCGGGCGTCGTCGCTCATACGTGGGTTGGGGAGCGGTGGGGGTAAAAATGGTCGCAGTTGGGCGTGGCCCTGGCTACTCGGCGCGGAGTCGGCGGGCACCGAAGCCGACGAGGACGAGGCCGAGCAGCGTGACGGGCGCGGCGGGGATGCCGGTTATCCAGCAGCCGTCCCCGTGGGCCGTGAGAACCCTGTACGTCTCGTTCTCGTAGCTGACCGTGTAGGGGAGATCGAGGTCGTCGTCGACGGTGAGGTGGCCATCGGTTTCGAGCGCACGCAGGAACGCATCTTGCTGGCGATCGGAGAGCGAGTCGAACGCGACAGGTTCGTACTCGGTGTCAGCAGGCTCGACCGACACCATCTCCGTCGAGCTACAGACGTACGCGCCCCAGAGGAAGTAGCCGCCGACGGTGGCGAGGACGACGCCGACGGCGACGAGCAGCAGGGACCAGTGCGTTTTCACACTGTCTGCGGACTCTCGGTCGCCCTAAGTGCTTTCTGTCCGAAAGAGCGCCGAGGAATCGAGTTTCGGTACCTCAGTCCTCGTCGCCGAGGATCCCGCGGTGGGTCATCTTCTCGGGGTCGAGCACGTCCGCGGCCTCCTCCTCGGTCAGGTAGCCCTCAGCCACGGCGACCTCCTTCACCGACTTCCCCTCCGCGAGCGCCTGCTTCGCGACCTTCGACGCCTTGTCGTAGCCGATCGCGGGGTTGAGCGCCGTCGCCAGCGCCATCGAGCGCTCGACCTGCGCCTCGCAGTGTTCCTCGTTGGCCTCGAGCTTCGCGACGAACTTCTCGGCGAACGTCGTCGCGCTGTTGCTCAGCAGCGCCGCGGATTCGAGGAAGTTGTGCGCGATCACGGGCTTGTAGAGGTTCAGGTCGATCTGCCCCTCCGCGGCGCCCGCGGAGACGGCGGCGTCGTTGCCGACGACCTGCTTGTGGACCTGATTGACCGCCTCGGCGACGACCGGGTTGATCTTGCCGGGCATGATCGAGCTCCCGGGCTGGTTCTCGGGCTGCTCGATCTCGCCCAGGCCGTTGCGCGGGCCGGAGGCGAGCAGGCGGAGGTCGTTGGCGATCTTGTTCAGGCTCCCCGCGATCACGCGCAGCGCGCCGTGGGCCTCGCTCATGGCGTCGTGGGCCGCCTGCGCCTCGAAGTGGTCGTCCGCCTCGCGGAACTCGAGGCCGGTCTCCTCGCTCATGTACTCGGCGGCGAGTTCGGGGAACTCGGGGTCGGTGTTGAGCCCCGTGCCGACCGCGGTGCCGCCGAGTGCGAGCTCCGCGAGGCGTGGGCGGACGCTCTCCAGTCGGTCGATTCCCTTCTCGACCTGCGTGCGGTAGCCGCCGAACTCCTGGCCGAGGCGGACGGGCGTGGCGTCCTGCAGGTGGGTGCGGCCGGTTTTGACGACGCCGTCGAACTCGTCCTCCTTCGCGGCCAGCGCGTCCTCGAGCTGCTCCAGCGCCGGAACCAGGTCCTTCTCGACGGCCTCCAGCGCGGCGACGTGCATCGCCGTCGGGATCACGTCGTTGGAGGACTGCCCGAAGTTCACGTCGTCGTTGGGGTGGACGACGCGCTCGCCGATCTCGGCGCCGGCGATCTCGGCGGCGCGGTTGGCGATCACCTCGTTGGCGTTCATGTTCGAGGAGGTGCCCGAGCCGGTCTGGAACACGTCGACTGGGAACTGGTCGTCGTGCTCGCCGGCGATCACCTCGTCGGCGGCGGCGACGATCGCGTCGGCGGTGTCGTCGTCGAGGTGGCCCAGGTCGCGGTTCGCCTGCGCGGCGGCCTTCTTCACGACGCCGAGTGCGCGGACGAACCGCCGCCCGAACACGACGTCCGAGATGGGGAAGTTCTCCACCGCGCGCTGGGTCTGGGCGCCCCAGTAGGCGTCCGCCGGTACCTGCACTTCGCCGAGGCTGTCCGCTTCGGTTCGGTAGTCCTCGCTCATGCGCGATAGGTCGGCCGGTGCGGCGTAAAACCCTCCGGTGTCGGCGTCGCCCGACGCCGTCGGTCGCTACGCCTCGTCCTGTCGCTCGGCGTACTCCGCGGGGGTGTACGTCTCGATCTCCAGGGCGTGGACGCTGTCGGTCATCGCGTCGCCGACGGCGTCGTACACCATCTTGTGCTGGTCGACCAGCGTCTCGCCCTCGAACGCCGGCGAGACGACGACCGCGGCGAAGTGGGCGTCCTGGTGGTTCCGGTCGTGGTGCGCCCGCGGGAGGTCGACCGTCGCCTCCGCGTCGGTGATCTCGGCCTCGATGATGGCTTCGAGTTCGTCGGTCTCCATACCCTACTCCCCGGGTGCGACGGGGAAAAACAGGTCGGTGGGTAGGGAACGAGGAAAGCCACACTCAAGCCGCGGGCCCGCCGACCCGTGGCCGTGACCGCCGACGACCCCGCGGCCGCCGCGCGAGCGCAGCTACTCGACGCCAACGCCCACGCCGTCGACGCCGTGCTCGCCGCCGCTGACGCGGTGGCGGCGGACTGGCCCCGACTCGACGACGGCCGACGGGCGACCTCCGACCGCGACGCGCTGGTTGCGGACTTGCGCGCGGAACTCGCCGGCGCCGGCGTGCTCGAGAAGCTCCCGGAGGCACTCGCGGCGGCCGTCGACGCCGCCGGCTACGCGCTGCCGGCGGCGCCCGTGCCCGCGCCGCCGTACGTCGTCCTCTCGAGCACCGGGCCGGTGCTGCGCGGCACGGTCGACGACGGCCGCCTCGTCGTCCGGATCGACTGCTTCGAGATCGCCCGCCAGCCCGACGGCGTCGACGCCGCCGTCGCGTACGCCCACCGGGCGGCGTCGCCGGCCGCGGCGCTGTCGGTCTCGTTCGTGAACGCGGAGTAAGTGGCTTCGGGGACTGGCGGATTCTGGAACCGAGCTACGTCCAGTCGTCCAGCCCGGTCTGGACCAGCGACTCCTCGATGCGCTCGAAGCCGCGCTCGACCTCGTCGGCGTCGACCTCCCACTCGTCGACGACGTACGCCCGGGCGGCGTCGATGTCGGGGTCCACGTCGAGATCCACCTCGTACTCGTCGGTGACCGGCGGGTCGAAGAACAGCTCCCGGATGCGGTCGGCGTTCTCGACGTACACGTCGTCGGCCTCCATCACGCCCCAGATGTCGCCGTGCTCCTTGATCGCCTGCACGGCGGTCTTGGGGCCGTAGCCGCTGACGCCCTCGTTGAAGTCGGTGCCCATCAACAGCGCCACGTCGACCAGCTGTTCGTAGGTGATCTCGTGTTTCTCGAGGGTCGCCTGCAGGTCCATCAGCTCTGGATCGCCCTTCGAGGTGAGCTGGCGCAGCGTCCGCGGCGCGCCGAACACCATCGTGTCGTAGTCCTCGCTGCCGGCGTAGTCCACGTCGCCGCGGGCGGCCATGTGGGCGCACTGCGCCTCCCCCTCCGCCGGCGCCTCGATGTACGGCACGTCGAGTCGATCGAGCAGCCCGCGGGTGGTCTCGTGGATCGTGTCGGTCAGGCGCTGGGTGCGGGCGTCGAGTCGTGCGGCCTCGACGCCGTCGCCGGCCTCCTCGGCCTCTTTCCGTCGCTCCTCCGCCCGCTCGCGCTGTTCGCGGCGGCGCTCGACCTCGTCGCTCTTGAGGTCGGTGACGCCGCCGTCGAACACGAACACCGGCGTCACGTCGTGTTCGAAGAACTTCGGCAGCCCCTGGACGACGCCGACGAGGTTCGCGACCTCCGCGCCCGAGCCGGTCGTGTACACGGAGTCGGCGGTGAACTTCACCGTCGTCGTGAGGTAGCGGTAGAGCCAGTTGTGCGCGTCGACGGCGACGACGCTGCCCGCGAGCGAGTCGAAGGAGACCGCCTCGATCGCGGCCACGTCGCGGAGATCCGCGTTGCCCATGGGTCGCGTAGCCGACGGGCGGGCTTGAAGGTGGAGGGTCGACGGTCAGGGCTCGGGGAGGTCGGTCGCCCCGTCGTCCCCGGCGTCGTCGCGGGCGCCCTCCTCGTTCGGGACCCTCACGAGATCCGGCGCCGCGTCGCCCTCGTGGCGGTCGAGAAAGGCGCGCTCGTCGTCGCTCAGGTCGCGGTCCCCGTCGGTCCGGAACGCGTCCAGCCCGCACTGGTAGGTCGCGGCGTCGCGCTGGCCGGGGCGTTCGAGCACCAGCTCCGCGAGCCCGGTCTCCCGGCCGGTGAACACGAACCCCGCCTTGTACAGCGCGTGGTAGGCGAACGGGTTGTTGACCGCGATCCGGCAGCGTCGGTACCCCCGTTCGGCCGCGCGTTCGGCGACGAACGCGGCGAGCCGGGCGCCGATCCCCTCCCCGCGGCGGTCGTGGCGGGTGGTGATGTACCGGATCCACAGCACCCCCGGGTCGGTGCGGTCCTCGTTGAACGCCGCGGCGGCGACCACGTCGCGCTCGAACGGGTCGCCCTCGCTGCCCGGGTCGGGACGCGCCACGTCGGCGTCGACGCGCGGCGGCGCCGCCCGCGGGCCGCCGGGGTCCCGCGCGACCGCTTTCCCCGTGTTGCTCATGACGAACTTCCCCGCGTAGCTGAACTCCCGGAAGTCGAGCCGTAGCGTCGGCCCCGCGTCCGGCCAGCCCAGCAGCGCGAACTCCATGTCCGACCGAAACGGCTGCACCCTTATCAGCGTTCGCTCGTCAGAGGGTTGATTCCGCCGGGGCGCCAACCGCCGGCAATGACTGGCTGGCTCGGCCGGGGCGACGTGCGCTTCTTCGACCGTGTCGCGCGACTGTACGACGTGTTCATGCCGCCCTCCGGCACCGACTGGGCGATCGACGCGTTCGCGTTCGCGGACCGACCGGTCGAGCGCGTGCTGGATCTCGCGGGCGGCACCGGCCGGGTCTCGGCCGCGCTCGCGGACGACTACGACCCCGTCGTCGCCGACGCCTCCGCGGGGATGCTCGCCCGGGCGCGCGACCGCGGGCTCCCGACCGTCCGTGCGGACGCGGGTCGGCTGCCGCTCCGTGACGACGCCGTCGACGCGGCGGTCGTCGTCGACGCCTACCACCACCTCCCGGACCGCGAGGCCGCGATCCGGGAGGCCACACGCGTCGTCGCCCCCGGCGGCGTCGTGGTGATCCGGGACTTCGACCCCACCACGTTCCCGGGCCGCGGGATCGCCCTCGGCGAGGCGCTGTTCGGGATGGACTCCGAGTTCGTCGCCGCCGACGCCGCGGCCCAGGAGCTCACGCGGGCGGGCCTGCAGTCGCGAGTGCTCGATCGCGGGACGGTGTACACCGCGGTCGGTCGCGTCCCGGGGGCGGACTGATCGGGACGGGAGCGAAGGAGTCAGTACGGAGGAGGGGGAAGCCGGGGCCATGAGCGAGTCGTTCCTCTCGAAGCGGGTCGACCGGTCGGCCGCGCCGCTGGCGGTCGGCGACGTGATCGCGATCGTCGCGGTGATCGCGATAGGTATGGAGTTCGGCCACAACACCCTCACGGGGCCGATGGCGCTGATCGAGACCGCCGCTCCGTTCCTGGTCGGCTGGGCCGTGGCGAGCGTCCCGATCGGCGCCTACTCCCCCGGCGCCGCCGAGTCGGCGAAGGCCGCGGTGCCGCTGGCGCTCCGCTCGTGGGTGCCGGCGGCGGTCGTCGGCGTCCTCCTCCGTGGCGTGCTGCAGACGAACCTCGACCAGGGGCTGCTGGTCTTCCTCGGCGTGATGCTGGTCACCGGCGGCGTCGCCCTCGGCGGCTGGCGCTGGCTGGCGTTCAAGCTCCGGTAGGCGACGCACCCTTCTCGACGCGAACTCCCCGCACGACCCGGCAGCTGTCGGGTCGTAACCACCGACTCATAAGTTATCAGAATTCACGGAGAAGATTCTGTAACTGTTTCTAACCGGTCATCAGTGACCACGGTTCGGATTACCTCGACGACCGGAGTAACAATTAATAGCGATCGTGGCAAACTCGTTACCGGAGCATGACTGGCTACTACGACTACGTTCTGGCCCTGATTCCGGGTGTGTTGATCGGAGTGACGGCAGCGCTCTCCCTGCTCGGAATCCCCTTGCGCGGGGCGTTGGCGCTGGGGGCCGGGGCGTCGACGGTCGTAGTCGGCCACGCGCTGTTCGTCAGGAACCCGGTGGCCGACGGGTACGGCGCGCCCGACGCGCCCGGCCGCTCGGAGCCGCCGGCGTCGAACGCCGACTGATCGCCGACGGGGTCGGCAAGTACGCTTTAGACGCTCGCCGACCACGGTTCGGGCATGACCGAGACGCTGTTCCTGCGAAGCGACGAGCTCGACGGCCTCGCGACGCCCGCGGAGTTCGTCGACGCCGTCCGCGAGGGGTACCGCCAGCGCGGCGAGGGCGCCGCCGCCGAACCCCGGACCAAACTCGGCAGCGAGGAGCCGCCGGGGATGCTCACCACCTACGGCGCGGTGCTGCCGGACACGGGCGCGATGGGCGGCTACATGTACAGCGCGGGGTTCGCCGAGCGCGACGCGTGGTTCGCGACGCCGCTGTTCGACGCCGAGTCGGGCGAGCCGCTGGCGCTGCTCGACGGCGCGTCGATGAACCCGTTCAAAACCGGCGCGACGGGCGCCGTCGGCGTCGACGCGCTCGCCCGCGGGGACGCCGACAGCGTCGCCGTGATCGGCTCCGGCGCGCAGGCCCGCGGCCAACTGCGCTGTACCGCGGAAGTCCGCGACCTCGAGACGGTCTGGGTGTACTCCCCGACGAAGGAGTCCCGCGAGGGGTTCGCCGGCGAGATGAACGAGCGCCTCGACGCCTCCGTCGCCGCCGTGGCCTCCTCCGCCGCGGCGATCGAGGACGCCGACGTGGTGATCACGGCGACGACCGCCTCGGAGCCGGTGTTCGACGGCGACGACCTCGAACCCGGCACGCACGTCACGGCGATGGGGCAGTACGACCCCGACAAGCGCGAGCTCGACGCGACGACGATCGAGCGCGCGAAATACGTCCCCGACCTCCGGGCCCGGGCGACCCAGGACGCGGGCTCGTTCCTCCACGCGATGGCGGCCGGCGTCGTCGACGAGGACCACATCCACGCCGAACTCGGCGAGGTGGTCGCGGGCGAGGCCGAGGGGCGGACGGACGACGAGGAGATCACGGTGTTCGACTCCGGCGGCACCGGGATCGAGACGGTCGCCGGCGCGTACCTGCTGTACGAGAAGGCCGTCGACGCCGGGCTGGGCGAGACGATCGAGTTCTCGCCGGCGAGTCAGGCGCTGACCGGGGAGTAGGCGACGACTGTCCCTGTTCGGGTCGCTGCTCCCCCCGTTCTCGATCGAGAGCGATCCGTCGCCGCCCTCGTCGGCCGAGCGCCCTGTGAGAACCCACCCGACGACAGGTATAACCCACCGTATCGCCTCGTTTCGAACGAGCGGAGCGACCGCCGCACATCACCATTCAGCCCGGATCGGGCACTCACCATGCAAGACACAGCCAAATACCTCATCCACGCGAAGCTATCGGCGGACGGCGTCATCGAGCGCAGCGACGTCGTCGGCGCGGTGTTCGGCCAGACCGAGGGGCTGCTCGGCGACGAGATGGACCTGCGGGACCTGCAGGACTCCTCGAAAGTCGGCCGCATCGACGTCAGCGTCGAGACGGAGGGCGGGCAGTCCTTCGGCGACGTGACCATCGCCTCCTCGCTCGACAAGGTCGAGACCGCGATCCTCGCGGCGTCGCTCGAGACGATCTCCAGAGTCGGCCCCTGTCAGGCCCGCATCGAAGTGACGAACATCGAGGACGTCCGCGCCGCCAAGCGCCGCATCGTCGTCCAGCGCGCCAAGGAACTGCTCGCCAACTCCTTCGAGGAGACCGTCCTCACCAGCGACGAGCTCCACGAGGAGGTCCGGGAGTCGGTCCGCGCCGGCGAGATGCACGAGTACGAGGGGTACCCGGCCGGCCCGAACGTCGACGACGGCGACGCCGTCGTCGTCGTCGAGGGCCGGGCCGACGTGGCCCGCCTGCTCGAGTTCGGCGTGAAAAACGCCGTCGCCGTCGAGGGGACGAACGTCCCCGACGCCGTCGCCGAACTCACGACGGAGCGGACGACCACCGCGTTCCTCGACGGCGACCGCGGCGGCCAGCTGATCCTCCGGGAGCTCGGCCAGGTCGGCGACGTGGACTTCGTCGCGTTCGCCCCCGAGGGCGAGTCGGTCGAGGAGCTCCAGCGCGGCGAGCTGCTGGCCGCGCTCCGGGAGAAGACGCCATACGAGGTGTACGAGCGCGCCCGGCAGGCCGGCGACCCCGAGTCCGCCCGCGAGGTCGCGACCGGCGGGGCGAGCCACGTCCGGCGCGAGGCGACCGACTCCTCGGCCGCCGCCGACGGCGAGGCGCCGCCGCTGCGGGACGAGGCCCGCTCGGACGCCACCGACGCCGACGATGACCCCGCCTCGGCGGCTCGGGGCGACGCCTCCACCGCCGACGCCGGCGCGACGGCGTCGGCGGACGGCGGCGGTGCGGCGGTGGCCGAGCAGTCGCTCGTCGACCAGGTCGAGGCGGCCGCCGAGCCCGAGACGGGAGCGGAACCGACCGAGGACGCGCCGACGCTGACCCAGCACGTTCGGGAGGTCGTCGGCGAGAACGCCGGCACGGTTCGGCTGCTCGACGACGAGCTGGAGACGCTGACCGAGGCGCCGGCCGACGACGCCTACGAGACCGTCGACGAGAGCGACGGCGCTCACGCGCTGGTGCTCGACGGCGAGCTCGACCAGCGCACGCTCGACGCCGCGGCCGATCGCGACCTCCAGCACGCGGTCGCCCGGTCGACCGGCGAGTTCGTCAAACAGCCCGCGACCCCTCACGTGCGGCCGGTCGACGGGTTCCTCGACTGACTACCGCTCCGGACACTCCGGCAGGTGGGAGGCGATGTCGGGCACCGACTCCCCGCAGAGGCTACACTCGAACGGCTCGGTCTGTCGCCCGCCGCGGTCGGTGTAGTCCACCTCGTACCCCTCGGCGGAGAGCACTTCGCTGACCACGTCGCGTTTCTCGTGTGGCACCGACGCCCGCAGGCGCCGCCGGACCGAGTCCGGGGAGATCTCCTCGATCTGGGACTCGTTCTCGGCGAGCCAGGCCTCGACGACCTCCGAGAGGGCGTGCTCGTCGCGGAGGTAGGCGATCCCCGTCAGCCCGCCCGCGACGCCGGCCGTCGACCCGCCGCCGCCCGGGCCGCCGGAGATGTTGAGCGTCCCGATCAGCGACCGCACGTTCTTCGCGAGGTTCTTCACGGGGAGCTCGTCGCGGGGGGAGGGCCCGTGCTCGGCGAGGTAGCGCACGGCGCGGGAGTCGCCTGGCTTCTTCGGCATGGTCTCACACACCACTGTACGCTCCAGAACTGTATGCGTATCGGCAGTTCACCCGTCAACGACGGCGCGAAACAGGTAGCCCGGGTCGCCGTCGTACGCGTCGGGCTCGACGCCGACGCGCTCGAAGCCGAGCTCCCGGTAGAGCGCCCGCGCGCCCTCGTTGTCGGCGGCGACCCGGAGGACGACGGCGGTCTCCGGGTCGAGCCGGTCGAACAGCGCTTCGAACAGCGCGCGGCCGCGGCCCTCTCGGCGGTAGTCCGGGTGAACGACGGCTTCGGCGACGTACACGGGATCCCCGGGGAGCCAGAGCAGGTAGCCGACGACCTCGCCCGCCGCCGTCGAGACGAACAGTTCGCCGCCGGCGACGGGGTCGAGCAGCTCCGGCGCGGGTTCGGGGAGGAGCTCCTGGAGTCGACGGACCGCGGGCCGGTCGGCGGGGCGGCCCTCCCGGATCACACCACGAAGGCGACCAGCACGCTCGCGAGCGCCCCGGCCAGCGTCGCGAGCAGGTTCACCGTCTCGTTCTCGAGCCGGTCGCCCTCGACGGTGGCGCCGAGCAGGCTGTCGGCGGTCATCCCGGCGAACCCGCCCACCGTCACGAGCGCGACGACGGTCGCCGGACTCCGAGTGACGCCCAGCAGCAGTACCGCCAGCACGCCGACCAGCGCCGCGCCGACGAGCCCCGCGAGCTCGCCCTGCCAGGTGACGGCGCCGTCGGTGCCCGGCGGCACGCGCTCGCCGGTCGTCACCAGCCGCGGCGTGTCGAACAGGCCGCCGATCTCGCTGGAGAGCGTGTCGCCCGTCGCCGTCGCCAGCGAGCCGGCGAACGCGAGCCGGAACAGGTTCGGGTCGATCGGGAACTCGCCCGCGCCGACGGCCGCGAAGCCGACGACCGCGGCGAGGGCGATCCCGGCGTTGCCGAGCACGTTGCCGAGCCCGCGGGCGCCCTCGTTCGCCTCGGCGACGCCGCGGTCGGCCTTCTCCTCGTAGCGGAACTTCGTCGACAGCGAGCCGATCCCGAAGAAAGTGAGGAGGATGACGAACCAGCCCGGCCCGCCGAAGCCGATGGTGACGAGGCTGAACACCACGCCCGCGAGCATCCCCTCGCCGGAGGCGGTGCCGGTGGCGTAGGTGAAGCCGCCGAGGAACAGGGCGACGCCGAGCGCGAGCGCCACGTCGAGCACGTGGACCGCGGGGACGAGCGCGCCGACGACGAGCATCGACGCGCCGACCGCGAACGTGACGGCGGCGGTGTCACCGGGCGAAAGCATCGAACGCGTGAGTGCGCCGATCAGCGCCGCCATCGCGGCGTGGAACGTGAACGTGGGCGCGGCCGCGAAGCCCAGGCCGACGCCGGCCGCGGCGAACGGCGTCGACGCCAGCGCGACGACGATCAGCTGGGCCAGTAGCGCGGCGAGGAACGCGGCGATCGCGAACGCCGCGACGACGAGGAACTGCTCGTCGAACCGGTCGCGGACGGCGGTCGCGCCGAGGTTGCCGACGCCGACGGTGACGACGCTGGCGGCGAACGCCGGGAGCGGCATCGTGTACGTCGCGGCGACCGGCGGCGCCGCGAGGAAGGCGAGCACGGCCGCCGCGAGCGCGAAGGAGGCGAGGCCGTACAGCCGGCCGGCCTGTCGGTCCCGGGGACGGGCGAACAGCTCGTACAGGGGGCCGTCGTCGACGAGGAACGCCGCGGCGCCGGCGACGGCGAGGAACGGCAGCGCCGTCGCCCGCCCCAGCAGCGGCGCCGCGAGCGCGAGCAGGGAGACCGCGGCGAAGCCGGCGTCGCGCCTGAGCCTCCGGTTCACGTCGTCGGCTACCTGCGACGCCTACTTAACGGTCCCGACACCACGCCGTCCCCGGAGACGGGGACTCGGGGGAACTCGGCCGCATCGAACGCCGGCGAAGGGTTTTCGAGCACGCGACCGCTACTCGCCGCCGTGGGAGCTTACGACGCCTATCTCGCCCTCCGCCACCGCCTCGCCGACGCCGACGGCCCCGACCACGTCGCGCTGGTGCTCACCGAGCGCGACCTGCTGGAGCAGGGCGCCTACGAGACGCTCGAGGCGACGCTGCGCTGGGCGTTCGACTACGGCGCCGAGCGCGTCACGGTGTCGGTGTCGGTGCTCGACGAGGCGGTCGTGCCGACGCTCGCCCGGGAGCTCCGCGGCATCGACGCGCCCCGCGAGGTCGCGGTCCGCGGTCCCGACGACGCCGAGCGGGCCGCCGCGCCGATCCGGATCAACGTCGGGCTCGGCGGGCGCGGGGAGTTCGCCCGCGCGGTCCGGGAGATGGCCGAGGACGTGGCGGCCGGCGATCTCGACCCCGAGGACGTCGACGAGGAGACCGTCACCGACCACCTCGTGTTCCCGGAGGAGCCGGACCTGCTGGTCAAAACCGGCGCCGAGCGGCTCTCGGACTTCCTGATCTGGCAGTCGACGTACTCCGAGCTGTACTTCACGGACGTGAACTGGCGGGATTTCCGCAAGCGGGACTACCTCCGGGCGGTTCGGGAGTTCGAGGACCGACAGCGTCGGTTCGGCGAGTAGCCGGACCAGCTTTACCTTCGCGCCGACGAACGACGCACTCATGCGTCCCCGAAGTCGCCTCCCCGTCGCACTGGTGCTACTGATCACGCTCGCGGCCGTCACCGCGGTTCCGACGGCCGTGGCGCGCGAGCCACCGACGCCGGTCTGTGGGGTCTGTTCGGTCGACACGACCGTCGACGGCACGCACGTCGCCGGTGGGGAGAGCGAACTCACGATCCAGCTCCACGAGAACGGCTCGACGACGTGGGTCGCCACGATCGAACTCACGGCCGGCGCCGACGCGATGGCCGAGAACGACTCGCTCCGGCGAGTCGTCGTCGACGAGGCGATGGGCCGGAGTATCGCCGAACCCGAGCACGTCCGGAGCGGGGTCGACGGCGAGACGATGACGGTCCGCTACCGCGACGCCGAGGCCGCCGAGAGAACCGTCGGTACCGTGGTGTTCACGCCGCTGACGCCGGAGAGTCCGGACGGTCTGTTCGTCGCCGGCGGCGAGGGGCCGCGTTACCTCGGCGTCGACCGGTTCACGCTGCGCGCGCCACCCGGGTACGAGCTGTACGGCACAGGTGACGGCGGTCGTTCTGGCGAACTCGTCTGGACCCGTAACGGGACGACCGAGCGAACGTATCTCGACGTGACCGCCGATCCGGTCGCCGTTGACGCCGACACGTGGCTGCCCGGGGTCCGGGTGTGGCTCGCCCGACTACTGAGCTAATCCGCTGACTCCGTCGTGTTGGCGTCGAGTTCGGCGTCGATCTCGGGGGCGGCGCCCCCGGGGAGCTTCTCGCGCAGGCGGCCGGCGACCGTGCGGGCCTCCGCGAGCTCGGTCTCGGCGACGGCGCGCACGATCGCCGCGGCGCGCTCGCGGCGGGTGCGCTGCCAGGAGCGCTCGCGGGACTGGTAGGTGCGGATCCCCCGGAGGAAGTCGATCTTCGAGAACTCCGGCCAGTAGGGGGCACAGAAGTACGCCGCGGCCTCGTTGCCGTTGGCGTGCCACGGCAGGAAGTTCGAGGTGCGCTCGTCGCCGCCGGTGCGGATGATCAGGTCCACGTCCCGGACCTGCCGGCCGTAGAGGCGGTCGTCGACGAGCTCGATGTCGATCGCCGCGGGGTCCAGCTCGCCGGCGTCGACGTCCTCGAGCACGTCGCGGGCGGCCCGGAGGAGCTCGTTCCGGCCGCCGTAAGCGAGTGCGACGTTGAGGCGGAACGAGTCGTACCCCGCGGTGCGGTCCTCGGCGTACCGGATCGCCTCCTGCACGCGGTCGGGCAGGCGGTCGGTCTCGCCGATGGCGCGGATCCCGACCCCGTTCTCGTGGATGCGGTCGTGGTCCGCGATCGACGTGAGCTTCTCCTCGAGTAGGTCGTAGAGGTGCTCGCGCTCCTCGGGCGGGCGCTTGAAGTTCTCCGTCGAGAACGCGTAGAGGGTGAGCTCCTTCACCCCGAGGTCCTGACACCACTCGAGCACCTGCTCGGTGGTCTCGGCGCCGGCGCGGTGGCCCTCGGGGGCGTCGTCGCCCTGCTCGCGGGCGTATCGCCGGTTGCCGTCCTGGATGATCGCGACGTGTGAGGGGCCGCCGTCGCCCTCGCGACGGAGCAGCCGCTCGTAGGCCCGCGCGACCTGCTCCCGGACCCACTGCTTCATGGGTGGCAGTGCGCCGGCGTCGTGTATGAGTCTTGTGACGTACCGAGGCCACGGCGCACGCCCCGCCGCGGCCTCCGTGTCGCCGCGGCGGTGTGCTCGGCGCCGACGCTCCCGTTCGCGACGAACACGTGCTCGCCGCCGTCCAGTAAGACCGTCGACGGGACGCCGGTAGGCTCCCACAAACCACTTAACCCAGAGCGACGCAGTGAACCCCATGGACCCCGTTGCGCTCCAGTTAGACATCGACTTCCGGCAGCTCGGCGTGGAGGCCGGATCCGGCGCCCTCATCGGCGCCCTCATCGGCTTCGCCGCGAAGAAGGTCGCCAAGATAATCGCCGTACTGGTCGGCATCGAGCTGGCGCTGTTCAAGTTCCTCGAGTCCCGGGAGATCATCACCGTCGACTGGGACAAGCTCACCGCCGGGCTGATGGGCGCGGGAGAGGACGCCGCCAGCGGGACGCCGCCGTCGTGGCTCGAGACGATCCTCTCGACGGTGTCGGTCTCCGCGGGGTTCACCGGCGGGTTCTACGTCGGCTGGCGGCGGGCGTAACGAGCGTCGAGAACCCCTAGCGCGTCTTGAGGTCGTCTTTCTCCTTCACGATCCGCGTCTCGGCCTCGCCGCTGGTCTCCTCGTTGACCATGTCGTAGAAGTCGTTCTGCATCCCCGCGGGGAACGTGACGACGCCGATCCAGGAGCCGTCGGCCTGCCACTCCTCGCGCTCGAGATCGCCGTACTGGCGGATCTTCGCCTGCGCGCTGCCCGCGTAGTCCGCGGGGACGTTCACCGCGACGGTGACCTCGTCGAACCGGATCGGGATCACCGGCCGGAGCGCGTCGAGGTTGTCCATCTGGGGGTTGACCGCGTTCCGGGCGATCTTGTTGATCAGCGCGTTGTGCTTCTGCTCCTCCATCTCCTTGCGCTGCTCGGCGGTGATCTGGATCTCCCCGCGCTCGACGACCTCCGGGATGATCTCCAGCGGGTCGGTCGTCCCGAACACCTCCTCCAGCGCGCTCTCGGCGGGCCGGTCGCCCCGCGAGGCGTTCTCGAACACGTCCTCGGCGGCGATCACGTCCTCGAGCTCGCCCTCGAACTCGCCGCGTTTCATCTCCAGGGCGGCGTCCGGGTCGATCAGCACCTCGAAGCGCTCGCCGTGGGACTCGAGCCGCGCGGTGACGGCATCCTCAAGCGGAATCATGCTTCACGGTTCCACGGCCGGGACCATAAACCGTCGCCCTCCAGTCAGCCGAAGGCACCGAGGCTCGACTGCATCTCGCGCTCGCTCGCCCCCTCGCTCACCTCGTACCCGACCAGGCGCCGCAGGTCGACGGCGTAGCTGCTCCCCGCGCGGTCGAGCAACAGGATCCGGCCCTTGACGCCCCGGACCGTCCCCGTGGCCATCGTCTCGGTCACGGGCCGGCCGTCGAGCTCGAGGCCGTAGTCGAACTCGAACGTCTCGATCGGGTCGAACTCCGACAGGAGCGACGCCCAGGCGTCGTCGTCGACCGAGCGGTCGAGCCCCGCGATCTTCGTCGGCACGCGGACGCGGTCCGGGAGCCGCTCGGCGATGCCGGCCTCGATCCGTCGGGCGGCGCGGCCGTCGTCGACGGTCCGGACGTGGGCCGCGCGGTCGGCGCCCTGCTCCAGCAGCCGGGTCTCGAGGCGCCACTCGCGGGTGACGCCGACCTTGAACGTGTCCGGGGCGAAGGCGGCGAGGTACACCGCGTGGTCCTCGAAGCAGTCCATCTCGTCTTTCAGACAGTCGCCGGTACACTTCGCACAGACCCAGACCTGGCTGTGGTCGTCGCAGTACGGCGCCCCGTCGGCGTCGCAGGCGGCGTGGCCGTCCTCCTCGACGACGCCGGCGCAGTGGCGCTCGCCCAGCCGGTAGGCGAGTTCGGTGCCGGGCGTCAGGTCGACGTACTCCACGTCGCCGTCCCGGGCGAGCAGCAGGCCGCCGTCGCCGGCGTCGTACCCCACGATCTGCACACGGTCGCTTGGACGCCGGCCCGCATATGACTGTCCATCCGGGCGATCGACTACGCCGACCACGCCGTTCGAGGTGAAGAATAATTCTCCACCAGTCGCGGGAGAATATGTCTGTCGGGCGTTAGTTACAGCCAATCGCCGATAGATTTTTCATGTCGGTACGTTAGTTCCTCACTGCCATGCCAGAGGATGACGCGGGCACGAAGCGTCGAACCGTACTGAAAGCGACCAGCGGCGCCGTCGCGGCCGGGGCGTTCTCCGGGCTCGCGTCCGCGGGCGACGCGACGGTCGAAGTCAACGTCGGCTACGAGAACGAGCGCGGCCGCGGCGCCGCCGTCGAGGCCGCGAGCGAGGTGGTCCGGGAGTTCAACTTCGACGCGCTCACGATGCGCGTCTCCCGGAACGCGATCGAGGGGCTGGCGCAGAACCCCCACGTCCGCTACGTGGAGGAGAACGGCACGATGGAGGCGCTGGCCCAGTCGCTCCCGTGGGGGCAGGACCGCGTCGACAGCGAGGTGGCCCACGCCAACGGCGACACCGGCGAGGGCGCCGACATCGCCATCCTGGACACGGGGATCGACTCCGACCACCCGGACCTGACCGCCAACGTCGGCACCGGGAAGGCGTTCGTCAGCTGTAGCACGAAAGGCGGCTGTCGGTTCGGCGCCAAGCCGGCCGACAACACCTGCTACGAGTCGTGGGACGACGACAACGACCACGGCTCCCACTGCGCCGGCATCGCCGACGCCGTCGACAACAGCCAGGGCGTCGTCGGCACGTCGACGACGGCGACGCTCCACGCGGTGAAGGTGCTCGACAAGTGCGGCTCGGGCTCGTTCTCCGACATCGCCGCCGGCGTGGAGTACGTCGCCGACCAGGGCTGGGACGTGGGCTCGATGAGCCTCGGCGGCTCCAGCAGCTCCTCGACGCTCAAAGACGCCTGCCAGTACGCCCACGAGAAGGGCGTGTTCCTCGTCGCCGCCGCGGGCAACTCCGGCCCGTGTTCGGACTGTGTCGGCTACCCCGCGGCGTACGACACCGTGATGGCGGTCTCCGCGACCAGCGCCGACGACAGCCTCGCGGACTTCTCCTCGACCGGGCCGGAGGTCGAGATCGCGGCGCCGGGCGACAACGTCAACTCGACGATCCCCGGCGGCTACAGCGAGTTCTCGGGCACGTCGATGGCCTGCCCGCACGTCGCCGGCGCGGCCGGGCAGCTGATGGCCAACGGCGCGAGCAACACCGAAGCGCGGGACACGCTGAACAGCTCTGCGGAGGACATCGGCCTCGGGAGCAACGAGTCCGGCAGCGGCCTCCTCGACGTGGCCGCCGCGCTGGGGTACGACTCGGGCGACAACTGATCCGCGATCCGGTCCCCGTTCCTGCCGTCGGTCTGCGTGAAAAATGGGTAGTAGCCGGTCGGCCGTTCCACCCGACCGGTGCCGGCCTCAGGCGTCGGACGCGTCCCGCACGTCCATCGAACGACAGTTCGGACAGCGCACGCCGACCATGCGGGTCTTCGGGAGGTCGAACTCGGTGCCACACGAGACGCACTCGTAGGTGAACACCTCGTCGTCGCCGTCGGGCCCGCCGGAGATCGCGTCCGAGATGGAGCTTAGGAGCCCTGCGCTCATTGGCTCTCCGATAAAGTTGCCCCGGGAGCCGTTTCAAAGTTGGGCCACCCCTACCCCCACGGAGCGGCGGCCGGGAGCCGCACGCCTCTAGGGGGGCGACGCCGGGTCGACACCCATCCCCCGCAGCGCGTCGGCGTAGTCGTCGTAGGCGACCTGCACCGTGTACTCGGCGACGGCACGGGCGTCGGCCCAGTCGTCGTCGCTCTCACAGAGCGCCGCCAGCAGCGCGAGCCCGCGCCGGGTCCCCGCCTCGGTCTCCGCGCGCAGCTCCCGGAACAGCTCGGCGCGCCGGCTGTCGCCGGCGTCGACGAAGAAGGAGACCAGCCGCGAGTGGGTGCGATCGACGACGAGCCCTCGCCCGACCGTCCCCGCGGCGACCCGGCGGACCGCCCCCTCGCGCCCGCGGAGGTACTCGTGGAGGGGGCCGCCGTCGTTCGGGTCGTACGCGCCGTCCATCGCGTCGAGAACCCGCTCGCGGTGGTCGCGCTCACGGGCCGCGACCGCGGCGAACGCCTCGCGGGCCCGGCCGTCCGGCTCGTCGGCGGCCCAGCGGGAGAACGTGACGTGTGCGGCGTGTTCGGAGTCGGCGGCCGCTTCGAGCACGCGTCGCGTCGTTGGGTCGCCGTCGGTCAGTGCGGGCAGAAGGAGCGCCGAGCCGAGTCGGTCCAGCTCGGTCGATTTCGCGGCTCGCAGCCGTTCGCGAAAGGCGGCGCCGTCCATCGCCGTGTCGGCTCAGTCGTCGTCGGCCGCGGCGCCGGCGGCGTCGGCTTCGGCGTCCTCGATGCTCGGCGGGTAGCTCCCGCGGTCGAGCTTGAGGTCGGACTTGGGGCGAGCCATGCAGGTCAGCGCGTAGTTCTCGGCCTCCTCCTCGGTGAGCGCGCGCTGCTCGACGACGGTCTGTTCGACCTCGCCCTCGATTATCTCGGCGGAACAGGCCAGACACATCCCGACGCGGCAGGAGTACTCCTGGGCGATCCCCTCCTCCATGCAGACCTGCAGGATCGGACGGGTCTCGGGGACCTCGATGGTCTCGCCAGTGCCGACGAACTCCACGGTGTGCTCGGTCATACCTCGGTGGTGGGTGGGGCGGCGAGAAAAGCGTTTCCTGATTCGGGCCTACTCCTCGTCCTCGTCCGTGTGGCGGATCGTGAGCACGGGCACGTCGGCGGTACGGACGACGCGCTCGGTGACGCTGCCGAGCAGGAACCGCTCGACGCCGCTGCGGCCGTGGGTGCCCATCACGACCAGGTCGACGCCCTCGCTGTCGACGTAGTCGAGGATGCGCCGGTACGCCGTCCCGGAGACGACGTGGGTCTCGACGCCGACGCCCGCGGCCTCGGCGGCGGCGACGACCTCCTCGACCGCGCGCTGGCCCTCCTCCTCGAGCGCGTCGATCACGAGCTCCGAGCCGGACTCGATCGAGGAGAACGCGCTGGCGTCGACGACGTACAGCGCGTGGACCGTGGCGTCGTACGTCTCGGCCAGCGAGACGGCGTGGTCGATGGCGGCGGTCGCGGCGGGGCTTCCGTCGGTGGGTACGAGGATGTCGTCGTACATCTCGTCCCCACAGAGGGTCGGCAGGCTTTAGAAACCCCGGTTCAGTCGAGCGCCTCCCGCACCGCCGACTCGCAGGCCCGCATGCCGTCGTAGCGTTCGTTCTCGCCGTCGCCCAGCGACACCGTCTCCGCGACCCGCCAGCCTTCGGCCCCGTAGGCCAGCCCCTTCACCCAGTCCTCGGTCGCGAGGATCACGCCGCCGATGCCGTCGTCGTCGGCCTCGGCCACCTCGACGGCGATCTCGATCGCCTCGGACTGGTTGAACGAGGCGAGTTCGGCGTCGGTCAGCGGGCGGTCCGGGAGGGAGTCGAGCACGCTCATACGGGGGCGTCGACCGCCGCGGCAAAAGGCGCTTCCGAACGTTCCCTCGCGGCGGGGCCGCTTCCGAACGGTCCCTCGCGGCGGGGCCGCTTCCGAACGGTCCCTCGCGGCGGGGCCGCTTCCGAACGTTCCCTCGCGCCGACGGCGCTTCCGAACCTTCTTGCCACAGCGCGCGACAGGGACGGCCATGCGCCGACTCGACCGGGTCGAGCGAGCCGTCGTCGCGGTCGCGGCGGTCGCGCTGGTCGTCCGCCTCGTCGGCCTCGGCGCGCGCCCGTTCCACTGGGACGAGGCCCGCGTCGGCTACTGGACGCTGCGCTCGCTCGAGGCCGGCGCCTACGAGTACCGCCCGGTGGCGGGCGGGCCGTTCCTCTACGTCGTCGGTCGGCGGCTGTTCGCGCTCGGGCTGACCAGCGACGCCGCCGCACGCCTCCCGGTCGCCCTGATCGGCGGCCTGCTGCCGCTCGCGGCGCTGACCTTCCGACGCGTCCGCGAGGACGAACCCGGCGGCGGGCTCTCGGGGGCGGAGACCGTCTCGCTCGCGCTCCTGCTCGCGCTGGCGCCGCCGCTGCTGTACTACTCCCGCGTCCTCCGGGGGGATCTCCCGCTGGCGGCGTTCTCGCTCGTCGCCGTCGGCTTGGCCTGGCGCGCACGCCGACTCGAGAGCCGACGCGCGCTGTACGCCGGCGCCGCCGCGTTCGGGCTGGCGCTCACGACCTCGGGGTTCGCCCTCGCGGTGCTGGGCTGCTGGCTGGTCGCCGCGGTGCTCACCGTCGACGAAGCGCGGATCCGCGGCGATGCGCCGCGGGCGATCCGGGACCGCGTTCGCGCGGGCGTCGACGCCGTCGCCGACCGGTCCGTCGCCCTGCTCCGCGCCGCCGTCGTCACCGTCGCCGTCGCGATCGCGTTCTACCTCCCGCGCGGGCGGGTCGACCTCGCCGAGCCGGCCTCGCTGCTGGCCGCCCTCGAAGCCGGCACGGTCGGCGCGATTCAGCGGTTCCTCGCGGTTCGCGTGCTGGGTCGGCACGCGCCGCCGACGTACACGAACGATCACGCGCTGCTCCCCTTCGTCGCCGGCACCGCCGAGGTGCTGCTGGCGGCGGCGCTCCCGGTCGTCGGCCTCGCAATCTGGGGGTTCTTCCGGGAGCGATACGCCGGCCGGTCCCGGCCGCTCGTCAACGTCGCCGCCTACTGGGCCGGCGCGGGGCTCCTGCTGTTCCCGATGGCGACCGAGGTGAACCAGCCGTGGGTCGCGGTCCACGTGCTCGCGCCGGCGACCGTCCCCGCGGCCGTCGGACTGGCGGCGCTCTGGGACGCGGCGCGGGAGAGCCTCGCCGCCGCCGACGCCGCCCGCCTCGCCGCGGCGCTGCTGCTGCTCTCGGCGGCCGGCGTCCACACCGGCGCGGTCGTCGCCGGCGAGGTGTACGACGCGCCCGAGGCCGGCGACACGCTGCCGGGGTACGCCCAGCCCGGGGCGGAGTTCCGCGCCGCGGCGACGGCGATGACGGCGGCCGTCGGGGGGAATCCCGGCGGCGTCGACGTGCTCTACGTCGGCGCCGACCTCGCCGTGGCCGAGGAGTCGACGCTCGATCGCCCGCCAGTCCCCGAGTCCGCCCGCGGGGCGTTCTCGGCGCGGCTGCCGTTCGCGTGGTACGTCGAGCGCGCCGGCGCGGAGACCGCGAGCGTCGACGCCCCGGGAGAGTTGGCGTCGGCGCCGCCGGTCGTCGTCACCACGCCGGACCACCGCCGGGCGGTGGCCGATCGGCTCTCCGGCTACGAGCGCTACACGGTCGAGCAGGGGCTGACGGACCGACGGCTGGTCGTGTTCGTGGCGTCCTGAGAACGGCAGTCGCGGGCCGGGAGCGTCGGGCTACCGGAAGCCCATCGCTTCGATCTGTTCCTGATACCGGTTCCGGATGGTGACCTCGGTCAC
>SDGW01000219.1_pt1 | contig 35637 bp, 23 predicted proteins | sample 2873831 | NCBI WGS metagenome assembly SDGW01 (sample SAMN08132700, study PRJNA421101) | hypersaline lake metagenome | isolation source: celular fraction 0.22 microns magnesium sulfate-rich crust from ephemeral... | place: Spain: Penahueca Lagoon, Toledo | collected 2011-07 | reverse complement strand
TCGACGCCGCCATTCATCGAGGAGGTCCAGCGATTGTGTCTCGAACGATTCGATGCGACCCGATCTCCGGAGCCGGTCCTTGCATGTCTCCAGAAGGCCGTCGACCAGCTTCGCGCGGGGGAAGTACCGGTCGAGCAGCTCGTCGAACGAAATCGTGTTTCCAAACCACTCGAGGGCTACTCACAAAATACGCAAAACGTGGCAGCCCTGAAGCGGGCTCGCGGTCAGGACCTCGCGGTCCATCCGGGACAGGATATCGAGTACGTAGTCGTCGACGACGAGAAGTCATCGCGAGATCGGGTCGCACTCGCTCATGAGGAGATCGAGACCTACGACGCCTCGTACTACGAGACACAGTTAGTCAGAGCTGTTGAGAGCGTGCTGTCACCGATGGGGTGGGACCGGACGGACATTCGGCGAGAACTCTCAGCGCTCGAAGACACCACGTTGAGTTCGTTCGGGTCCACTAGCGAGTTGTCGTGACATCCTCCGCGCCGTGAACGGCGCGGAGGATGTCACGTGTAACAAAGTCCTCTGACGGGACGGGAGCATCCACTGAATCACGCTGTCGAATCATGTTGGGCTAATAGGAGCCGTTTTCGGGATAGCGGGAACGCAATGTGAATACCAGCAGTGAGTCACACGGCGTCGGTCTCAGAGCCCATCGTAGTCGGCAATCGTCTGGTCATCAACGCTCTGTTCGACTTCTTCGAGGGCCTGTTCGAAGTGTTCGGGACGGAGGAACAGAGTATCCCGTCGTTCCTTAAGTTCTGACTGAGGTGTGTTGCGTACGTACTCTCGCATCGCAATCATGCCGGCTTTCTCACAGATGGCCTCGATATCCGCACCGACGTAGCCTGCGATCTCTTGGGCCAATTTGTCGAGGTCGACACCGCTTGTGAGCGGCTTGTTCTTGGTGTGAACCTCGAAGATCTGGCGGCGAGTCTCCTCATCCGGTTGTGGGACCTCGATCTGCTTGTCGAATCGACCGTGGCGTTTGAGCGCGTCGTCAATCAGATCAGGGCGATTCGTGGTGGCAATAACTACGACGTTTTCCAGCGCCTCGAGGCCGTCTAGTTCGGTAAGGAGCTGGCTGACGACTCGTTCAGAAACTTCGTTCGACTGGTTACCACCACTGCGCTGGCCAGCGATTGCGTCAATTTCGTCGAAGAAAACTACGGCTGGAGCATTCGACCGGGCCTTATCGAATACCTCTCGAACGCGCTCTTCGGATTCCCCAACCCACTTGGACATGATCTCGGGGCCGTTGATACTGATGAAGTTGGCCTCCGCCTCGTTGGCGACGGCCTTTGCCAGTAAGGTCTTGCCGGTCCCCGGCGGGCCGTACAGGAGAATACCACTGGCGCCATCATTATCCACCCGATCGAACAAGTAGTCGTACTCCAATGGCCACTGCACGGTCTCTTTCAGGGCGTCTTTTGTTTCCTCGAGGCCGCCGACATCGTTCCACGAGACGGTAGGTACCTCGACGAAAACCTCACGCATCGCGGAGGGTTCAACCTCTTGTAGTGCACGCTCGAAATCATCGTCACGCACTTCCAGTGAGTTAAGGAGACGAGCGTCGATGGTGTTGGATTCGATATCGATGTCCGGCCGGATACGGCGGATGGCGTTCATTGCGGCTTCTTTGGCAAGTGTTTGGAGGTCGGCACCGACGAATCCATGCGTCCTCTCGGCGTACCTTTCGAGGTCGACAGCCGGTGTTAGCGGCATATCTCGTGTATGGATTTGGAGGACTTCGTGGCGACCATCCTTGTCAGGTGCGTCGACCTCTATTTCGCGATCAAATCGACCTCCGCGTCGAAGGGCATCGTCGATCTTGTCTGGGCGGTTAGTCGCCCCGATGACTGCGACATCGCCGCGATCTTCGATGCCATCCATCAGGCTAAGAAGTTGGGTAACGACCCGCTGGTCAGCGTCGTTGTCCACCTCTTCGCGGTCAGAAGCAATCGCGTCCACCTCGTCCATGAAGATGATCGCCGGCGAATCCTCCTCCGCCTCCTCGAAGATTTGCCGAAGGTGTTCGGAGGACTCGCCGACATATCTGGACATTACTTCGGGACCGCGGATCGAATGAAGCGAGGCGTCGACCTCATTGGCCACGGCCTTGGCGATCATCGTTTTGCCAGTCCCTGGCGGGCCGTGCAAGAGTACACCCTTTGGCGGCTCAATGCCCAGTGCCTGAAAGACCTCAGGATATTGGAGGGGCAACTCAATCATTTCTCTGACTTGCTCCAGTTCCTCGCCGACTCCGCCGATGTCTTCATACGTGACTGATCCGACAGAGTCGCCCTCGTCGGCCGCGCCACGCTGTCGGTCTCCCCCTTCGATGTCTGTCTTGACAATATCGATCTCTGTGGAGTTGGTGACGACTACCGGTCCTTCGGGGTCGGTCTCGACGAACTCGATGGTGACGTCTTGTCCAGGAGCGTTAGCAAGTTGGCTGAAACCGAACTGAATAGTAGTTGATTTGCCTGCTTTAGCAGCTTTGCCCGTGAGATCGTCGAGGATGTGTGGCTTGATATCTCCCTTGAAGTCGAACCTACCAGGCAATTCAACCGAGACATGCCGTGCCTCGTCGATGTTGAGTTTCGTGATCTCGACAGTGTCGTCGATACTCACGTCGGCCTTTTGCCGAAGGTCACCGTCGATGCGGATGACTGGCTCCCCGTTGTCTTCGTCGTATCCGGGCCAAACACGCGCTATGGCTTTTTCGTCGCTTCGGGGATTCTCGATGAGGATATAGTCGTTCTTTGAGAAGTTACGATGGGTAAGTTCCGTTTCAGGAATTGCAGCGAGTCCACGGCCGGCATCCCGCTTCTCGATCGACTTGACGACCAGTGCCATTTTTATTCCATATGTGTGATTTTTGTACCATAAACCCCATGATCCAACATGGTTGTATCGTTAACAACTCACCACTTCTGCAGTACGATCACCAGTAAACTTCTTCTTGGGGTTCAACTAAACTGTACACAATCTGGATCTAGCAGAAACTCAGTACGGGCTTGCGTTCTATCTGGAATATTTACCCGCCTTCATAACCTCTAATCACCTAGGACGGAATTAACAGCCAAATATGCACAGGCCTGGACATCTCGGTGCGAGCCTGCTAGTTTACTCGCCTCTAATGGCTCTTCTCATTGCACTTGATCACTTTATGACTGCACTCGCCGGCCTCATTGTCGCGGGGTCACTCGCTATGCTCCCAGATATCGACATGCGTCTTCCTGGCGTGAAACACCGTGGAATAAGTCATACTATCTGGGTCCCGCTCGGAGTAGTGATTATCGTCGCTGCACTCTCGCGTACTCCTTTTGGACTTGCACTTGTATTGGCAATTGGTGTCTTCACAGGGGTCGATCGCATAGTTCCGGGCCTCAAACGGCGTGGTAGCGTCGTTACGTACACTACTTCGTTGCTTGCGGGTGCGCTCGCGTGGTCACTTCTGTCTACCTCAACGAATACGCTCCCGTATTTCGAGATCGTCATCGGAGCGGCTGCCGGCTTGAGTGTCACTGCTCATCTACTCGCAGATACGATTACTCCAATGGGGCTCACTCCGTTCTGGCCTGTCAGTGATGCAGAGTTCTCTCTCGGACTCGTCACTGCGGACAGTTGGATTGGGAACACGGTCCTACTCGTGTCCGGTGTGGCAGCAAGCTACGTCGCGTTCAGTTATGCGAGCTCCCTCCCGCTATAGAGCAGAGCCTGTGGATTTACAGCGGAACGAGGCGAAACCCCACTGCTTTAGCTGTGGGAGGATGTCAGAAAGTGGTGTCGAAAGATGCGGCGACAGACACGGTCAGACGTGGTGACATCCCGGTACAGGTTCTGGAGTGTAGTCACAATTATTGGATTGGCATTGCTGTGGGCCGCGTTCAAGCACCGGTATTCACTGATCTTAGTGACTGTCGGTGGGGCAGCAACGATTGTTGGAGGTACTCAACTGTATCGGAGGCGATCCCGGTCACTAATCGAGGTTTGCAACCATCGCTTCGTTGATCCGGTCTATCACAAAGTCGAGATGAGCATCGCTCCAATGGACATTCATCCAGTAGTTGAAACGTTTTCAGAGGACGTCACTGGCCACGAAGAAGTCGAATCACTGACTGTCCGTCCGTCGCCGAATACCGAAGGCCAAGTCGTCGAACTCCAATTGAACGGAGGACGAATGTCAGCTTCTCTTGCGACTGTAATCTCGAAGAGTGACGGGATACCTAAACTCCGTACCCCAACATCCGAGGACTACTACAGATTGTTCATCCAGTTTGATTTCTAACCGTCTCTCAGGTCAAAGCAGACATCGTCATCACGGGCACTGTCTAGTTGAGCGAGTTTGAGAATCGAGGTGGTCGTAGCGAGAAATGTCTATACAACTCGCAAACCCCCTCCGCGAGATGTTGAACGAGGACAATGGAGACGTTCGAGAGAACGAGTCCACCCGACACCAATCCGGCGATTTGCGGTAAGTCTCCACGCGGCGATGATGTCGATCAGGTGGACGGTTGCGATCTTATACGTATTGAGTGTCGGTCACTCTCACGGTGCGATCTGGAACCAGGTTCATACACTGTCTGAAACCCAGAGCGACGCGCCGACGGCAGAGTCACCGCGGTTCGCGGTCGGCGAGAAACAGATTACGGGTGACGGAAAAAAGAAGTGTTTGTAGGCCGCTGTCGATACCGAATCAGAGTTTCTGGTCGAAATTGATGTGTTCAGCTGACACGGAACTGACTACGCGGCGCCGTTCCTGCATCGACTCACCGAGAACACGATGTCGCCGAGACAGAGTCTTTCTTCACTGCTGGCAGCTATCTAGCAGTCCTTGCTCGCCATAAATTGAGCGGCTAGCTTGACTACCGAACCCGGAATCTCATCGAAATATGGTTCCAGACTGTGACTATGCGAATCGACCGCTTCCACTCCTTCTGGAGAGATTGCTCCGTTGAATCCACAGCCACCGGCGGGATTGATAGAACTTCTAATTTCAGCGAGAGTATTCAAATAGTTAGCAGACGATGAGGAACAGCCAATAGGGAAGGTAGCAGATTTTCACACCATCCTGCTCGACCATGAGCGACTCTGCTTCCCGGACCTCTCTGGGGAGGCTATCGGTGATAACGAACCGGTACGGAGCGTGGTAATCCAGTTCGAGGAGATCCTCACCCTCCTCTACTGTGTGTTTTCCGACGGACGGATCGAACGTTATTGCGGTCGCTATTGAGCCGTCGGTATAAGGGTGGTACGAGAGGACGAAGGGAAGTACCAATTCGCCGTTCCGAAGGATGTAGTCCACCGCGCCGGCGTCGGTTTCACAATATTCGACCGATGGATCCGTATCATCCGAATCGCTCTCAACCTGGTACGCGAGTCGCTTTGCGTGATCGAATCCGACTGTCCGGGCGAGCTTGTACTCGAAGCCGTGATTGAGCTGTCCCGTCGGTTCGTAGGATTCGAAGCCGAAGTGCTCCTGGCGCTGCGAAAGAAGCACAACGTGGCGCGGATTCCGGAGGTAGAGACGCGTTCGTCGGTAGCGTTGAAGCGAGTAATCGTGAGACTCCGAGACGGAGAGTCCCTCATTGAGGAGGGAAAGATATGTGTCGACAGTGCGTCGGTCGACGCCGAGTTGATCGCTGATATCCGTGTATGTTAACTCCTGACCGGCCTGGCTGGCAGCCAGCGATGCCAGCCGGTGGAGATTTTCTGGGTTCTTTATCGATTCGTACTGGGCGAGTTCCTTGTAGAGGTAGAGCAGGAAATGAGAGTGGACAAGTTCGTTGTTGACCGTGTGGTCGTCAACGCGCTGGAACAGGCCACCTTTCTGTAGATACCGCCGTGCAGCTTCGTGCAGCCCGTTTCTGTCGGCGTCAGAGAACACGTCGAAGTAGAGGTGTTCGAGTGCCTCGACAGCGTCCGGAAGTGACTCGGCATCCGAGAGGTTGTTCCGGACGTCGCTGATTAGCGAATCACCCCCCATGCCTGTCGTCCGCTGCACCTCGACGGTCGAAGCCAGATCAGCGTCCGCCTCTGTGAATACCGAATCGTCATAGACCCCGTGCTGGACGGTATCGATGAACTTCATCGGAAGCATCGGCCGGGGCCACTGAACGCTGACCGCGTCACTGTCCGTGACTCCCTTCATGTCGACTTCGGACTCGACGATTCCGGTGACGATGAGTGACGTCTCGTCGTCGACGAGCTCGAGGAGGCGCTGCTGCCCCGTTTCTTCGAGGCGTAGTGCACCGACGTCGTCGAGCAGGATGAACTTCCGGCCACTCCGCGGGGCGATGTGAGTATAGAAGTAATCGACGACGGTGGCGAGTTGGTCGATGGTCTCTTCCGGAGGTTCCAGGTGATAGAGCGAGTCCTCGAGCGGAACGTACAGTACCTGTCGTGGGTCGATCGTCCCAACGAGATCTAGTTCGCGGTGGCCCGGGTCAAATGCGGCCGTCTCATCCGGAACGAGTGCTGCAATCAGCTGTAACAGGAGTGTCGTCTTTCCGATTCCTGTCGGCCCGTAGATCGGGTAAACGAGTCCGTCCGTATCGTCATCGTGGTCTCCATCGAGTTGCTTGAGACAATTGATGACGTCCGAACGTGGCTGGAGATCCGTGACCTCGAGAAGATCCGATGGGCGGTTGTCGGGGTCCCACCATCGGTTGTGCCGTTTAGCGTCCTCGAGGTAGTCTGTAGTGGCTGCCGACGAATCCTTCATACTGATCCTTGCTCCGCACCGGACGTAAATAATCGTTCGTTCTGACGGCGCAAACCATCCGTTTTCTGTATCGAGATGTGCTGCAGTTTCACTGTAAGGGCTTCGAGATTCACTGTTCGATCACGTAGCGTTCGAGTGCTACCTGGACGATCTGATCGCGATCGTCAACAGGGGAATCGTCATTTTCGGCGACGGCATCGACGAGTGGGGCCAGAGTGTCGAAACCAGCGACGGCGAGCGTCCCGTCGTGGGGATCGACGCCGAGTCCTTCACAGAGCGTTCGTCTGACGAACGCCGATCCATTGCTGTTCTCGGGCATCGTCTTGTCGATCAGCTGCTCTACGGCGGGATCGACGTCGACGGCGATTGCCGGAACGTCCGGTTCGAGGTCAACGTCGTCGCCGCGGAGAACTGCGGCCAGTAGTTCTTCGATGGCGTTCTCGACGACCGTGTCGAGGTCCTCGCCGTTGGTATCTGCGTGGTCTACTGCGAGGGACTGAACGACGGGATCGACCTCGATCACAGTCGTCTCAGTCCCACTCACTTCCGTCGCTGAGGACTGATGATCGACCTTTGATGCCTGCTCTGAGGTATCTGTGCCGCTGGCCTGCTCGTCGTCTTTCTCGCCAGAGGTCTCCGTCTCACCTAATTCCTCTACCTCGTCCGGCCCATCCGTCTCCTCAGCTTCTCTGGGGTGTTCTTGATCAGTCTCCTCGCGTTCACCGCCGTCTCCGGACTCATCTTCGCCATTAGACTCACTCGATGCCCCTATGGCGTCACTCCTGCCTTCGACGGCCTCGTCTTCGCTGGTGTCTGTCGAGCTCGCTTCGATAGTCGACGTTACCGACGTCGAGACAGTATCGTAGAGATCGTCCGACGACGGCTCGTCGTCGCCGTCGTCTGTCGTGTCTCTCATTACTTCTTCCTCGATCTGTGGCCCGGTCGTCTTGTAGAGACCGCCGTCAGCAATGGGCGATTGCTGATTCGCGTTTGCCGTCCCGCTGGCCGTAGCTGTTTGGGTCGTCTCTGAGGCCGACGCTGTTACGGGCTGGCCGGTCCGCAGCCGTTCCTGAATTCGGGCCACGTCGACCCCTTCAGCCTCGAGGTCGATCCCGCTCTGGCGGCCCACGTCCGGAAGCGAGAGGTGATCGAGGAGCCCATCGGTATTGGCGGCGACTGTTTGCGAACTCCCACTGCTACGGACTCGGCTATGAGTCTTCTCGCCGACCCACGGCGGCGAGACGATAGTGCCGTCCTGGAACAGCGTTTCTTCGCTCTTATCGTTGTTTGCCCAGGTGTAAGCGTCCCATTTTTCCTTGTATCGGCGGCTCGCCCGCTTTCGCTGGTGCTCGACTATGACGTGTGCCGGTGAAATCGTCTCGACGACGTCGTCGAGGACCGCTTCAGGGGGGTGGTTCACGAACATCGTCGACGATACCGTTCCGCGGGCGTCGCCGGCGTCCTTCGCGTTCGTATTGCCGCCCTGCACCTGCACGAGCGTCGCGTTCGGATCGTCTTCGATCTCCCGAAAGAGACGGCAGCTACTCCCCTCGATGGGCACTTCGGGACCCACGATGGTGACTGTCCCGGGGCGCAGACAGGCCGCCGGTTCGGAATAGGTGGGAATCGTCTCGATGTTCGCGTGGTCGTATTCGAGTTTCTCGTACAGCTTTGCGACCTGCCCTGCGAGGATGACCGGCACCGATCGATCAAGCTCCTGATCGACCCCCGCGAGGAGTGTCGCCAGATGGACACCGGTCAGCCCGCTTGCCGTACAAAGCGTGGTCGACCCTTCGTTCGCTCGCTGGACGAGTGTTCCGACGGTGTCCGTCAGATCATCCTCGAAGTCCTCGCACGTGGCTGCCGTTAGGAAAACGGCGTCGATGTCGAAGTAGTTCGCTGGTTCAAAGCCGGGATAACTGGCGGCGTCTCGACGAGTGAAGTCGCCAGTCACGAGTGCGGTAAAGGGATCCTGTTCGCCAATCTGAAGGAAAAACCCACACGCGCCAGGTGCGTGGCCTGCAGGGACTGGATGGACGCGAATAGTTCCGCCGATGACCTCCCGCCAGCCGTCGATTCCCTCTACTTGGTCCAATAGTGCGTCCGTGTTAGTGAGCCCGTAGTGCCGTTGACCCTCGGTGAAGACATCGGGAAGAATCGACTCTGTACTCGGCGACGTGAGAATCGGTGCACCGTCGCGATGAGCGTCGCCGAGAGACTTGTAGTGATCGACGTGCGCGTGTGTGAGGAGTACTGCAGCCAGGTATTCATCTTCGCCGAGAAGCGAATCGAGATCGACGTTCTCGCCCGCATCGACGAGAATGCACGGCGTTCGCGTCTGGTGACTCTCTCGAACCCGGAGGAGGAACGATTCGTTCCCCGCCCCCGGGTTTGCGTGCTGGTACGTGATCTTCATACTCTCTATCTATGTGTCTACCAATATAGTTCTATGGAATAGACTCATCACGATGACGCTAATAATAGAATTAGCCGCTACTAGTGGCCGCTTTTATTTGTTATCGAGTAATTGGTACGCACTGTACGATCAATGAGCCAGAAACCAGCACCGACGGTCGAGGTCGGCACCAATCGCGTTCAGATCTCCGAACTGGAAGTCACCGACTCGGACGTCGTGGAGTATCTCCAGGATGTCGACGACGACGAGCAAACGGAGGCCATCCAGTACGCGCTGAGTGTGGGCGTCAAGACACTGCAGCTCGCGGATACCTCCCGTGAGGAGGAGTTCGTCGAGCGGAAATTCGGCGAGATGCAACAGGAGTTCGAAGCCGAGATAGAGCAGATTCAGGACGAAGTAGAGGAGCGATTCGGGAGCGACGGAGACGTCCCGGAGATTTTCGACGAACACCTCGGGGAGGACGGGAAGCTCCAGCGACACATCGAGGACGCGTTCGGTGACGACGGACTGTTCGTCGACCGGCTCGACGAGGAGCTCGGTGAAGACGGTGAACGGATTCAGGAGGCGCTTGATCCCGACGACGAGGGAACACCGACCTACCGTCTGAAGTCCGCACTGCTGGACGAAATTCGAGCCCTGCGCGACAAGATCGAAGAACAGGAGACGGAGGAGGAGACGCGTGAAGAGCTGAAACAGCAGACGACGCTCAAGGGCGAGGACTTCGAGGAAACCGTCGGTAACGTGCTTGGAGATATCGTACGGAACACTACTGACGAAGTCCAGCCGACCGGCGAGGAACTCGGAGAGCGTGCCGACCGGAAAGTCGGTGACTTCGTCCTTACACTCGGCGACACTGGCCAGCGGATCGCTATCGAAGCGAAGAGTGCCACGAACTACACACAGCCGAAGATCAAGGAGGAACTCGCTGATACTATCGAGAACCGGGACGCCGACTACGCCATCATCGTCTTCGAGTGCGAGTCGTACGTTCCGGACAAGGTCGGCTACTTCCAGGAGTTCGATGACGATAGACTCTCAGTCGCACTCAGTGAAGACGAAGAAGACGAGATCGAACCCGGCTTCCTTCGGATCGCCGTGAACTGGGCTCGGGCTCGTGCCGTCCAGTCCTACGTCGATGCCGGGTCTGAGCTGGATCCTGAAACAATCCAGAACGACGTTAGTGAGATTGAAGACGCGATCGGGCAGTTCAGCAGGATCCGTACGAAGACCACGAACATCCGCGAGGCAGCAAACGAGATCGACGAGGAACTCCGCGATATCCAGAACGAAGTCGAAAATCGCGTCAGCCAGGTCCGGGCTGAACTCCAGGGTGCATCCGACTCCTAAGGCGCGGCACAACGACGTTTTGCCATTTCAGATCTGTGCCGATACGTGGCGATGGTGTTCTTCCCTCGCCGCTGGGTCAATGTCGACGACGGTTGGTTCTGTGACCGCCACCAGAGGGGACTATACGAAATCTATCCCTATATGATGAGACAATATCTCTATTTACGGATGTACGATGAACCTAGCCTTAGATTTATTTTGCAAGGGGTAGTTGAGTCGGTACGGAAATTGGGATGAACAAACGATCCGATATCCAGCCCGACGATCGAATCGACATTACGGTGGGGGTCATCGAGGTCGACGAATGGGATCATCAGGCGATCGCGAGAAAACTCGCCCTGACTGACGTCGATGGAAACCGGTTCTCGCTGACGATCTTCACCAACAACGACTGCGCGTCCTACGAGTGGGAGGCCGGTCGCTGGTATCGTCTCGAAGATGCGGTGGGGGATGAGTACAAGGGAGAGAAGCAGCTCAAGCCCTCCTGGGACTTCGCTATTACCGAACTCGAAGGACCTCCTGCAGAGGCAACTGACGATGCACTCGGCCAACTTCCTGGAGGAGAGTCCTCCCAGGACGATAGACCGACTAATGAGGACCAACAACCATCGAATTCACTGAATCGGCTGGAGAACGGGAACTACCTCTTGCACTACCCGCTCGGTGATCTCACGGAACTAAAGGTACACAGCTATCGACTACGTGTGCCTGGGGGAATCGACGAACACGACGACGCAATCGAGAACGGGATTCTCGGATTTACTGCCCGTGTAGCAGCCCAATACCGGTACCAGACCGGGGCACCAGTAACTACCAACGGCCCACTCAAACTCTACAGCGTCGAGGAACTCCCGCACTCGATGGAGGTGGCCGGATTCACCGTCGAACCGGAAGATACCGGCGTCGAAACGCTGGAAGCACGGTCCTACGACGATAGAGAACCACTTCACGAGCTCGTCAAACAGGACATCAAGGCCGCACTGGAGGGTCAACACGACGTCAAGGCGATCAACTCTATCATCGAGCCCGAGCCAGAGCTCCGAGCGGACAGCGGTGATTTCACCGCCTCACGAGAGTATAAGTGCCGGATCTGGATCAATCCCGATGGAACTGTCATCTGCGGCGTGGACAGCAGCTATCATCTCAAGTCGACGTTTTCGGCGGCCGAATACGTTGACAGGGGACACGACATCGAAGGGGTAACTGTCGAACACGACACCGAGATCTACGGCAACTCCGGGACCGGGACGGTTCGACAACTCGTCGAAACCGGCTACGACCAGTTCGTCGACGAGATGGGGTCCTCTATTGCTGAGTACCACCGGACGCGCGGTTACGTCGCGGAAGAAACTATCCAGACTGTCGCCGCTAGCGGTCCTGTAATGGCCGAAATCGATTACGGGACGATCGAGGGCCTCCAGGCACTCGAGTACTGCGCCGTCGTCCCCACGCTCGAACAGCTCAAGCTCCTCGACGAGTCGTTCCATACTCGCTTCCAGTCTGCCTCCCGTAAGCGACCGAACGAGCGATTTAGCATCGCGAAGTCATTCATCGAGTCAATAGGAGCGACGCCGGCGTTAGGGCTAGAGCCCCAACTGCAACCCTCGAACGCCTGCTATAACGAACTATCGATCGACACGAACCAATCGAACCTCCGGTTTAGAAACGGACAGACGGCGTCGTATGGAGCAGCGGGACTCGAACAGCACGGCGTCTATCAGGCGCCGTCGTCGTTCGATCTCCTGTTTCTCTACCCGCAGCGCTATCAGGAGGAGAGCAGTGAGTTCATCCGACACCTCCTCAAGAAGCTCCACAGCTTCGGAGCGAACCCGACGAAGATCGAACGGGAAGCGTACACACTCGGGTCGGAATTCGAGTACACCCAGGTCACCGAGCGAGATGTCGACTTCGACGCCGTCATGGCGGTGGTACCGGACAGGGAGTGGGTCCAGAATCAGGACACTCTCGATGATCCGTATCCCGAGTTCAAACGGCAATTCGGCCAGTCAAAGCTCCCCTCACAGATGGTGGCGGTCCCGAATCTGTCCGAGGAGGACTATCTGGGGAACATCGCTGCGGGCCTCGTCGCGAAGTGTGGCGGTATCCCGTGGCGCGTCCACGACGTGCCGGGAGGCACCGATGTCTTCATCGGACTCGACGTCACGTACGACAGCGAAACCGACCAGCACGTCGGTGCGAGTGCAAACGTCGTCCTCGGTGATGGCTCCGTTCTTGCGTCGAAGTCCACCTCGCTCCAGAGCGGTGAAACATTCCAGATCGACGACGTCGTCGGTGTGATCAAGAACCTGCTGAATATCTACCTCAAGGAAGAGGGTGGAACGCCAGATCACGTGGTCATCCATCGCGACGGGAAGTTCTATCTGGACATCGAAGCTCTCGTAGAGCGCCTCGAGAAGGCGAGCGACCTCATTCCGAAGTTCGACCTCGTGGAGATCCGGAAAAGCGGGAATCCTCGGATCGCGTCCTACACTGGCGAGCGATTCGAGAGCGCCAACAAGGGGACCGCCTTCCAGTCTGCAAACGCGGATCACGCCTATCTCGCGACGACCGGGAAGCCCGAGCGTCTCCCGGGGACGCCCAAACCGATCCGCGTCGTGAAGCGGCACGGGACGACAGACCTCGCGACGTTGACCAAGCAGGCCTACTGGCTGTCGGAGGCCCACGTTGCCTCGGTTAGCCGATCGACTCGGCTTCCCATCACGACGTACTACGCTGACCAGTGCGCTGATCACGCCAGGAAGGGGTACCTCCTGAATGGCGAACTTCTGCAGGGTGTTCCGTATGTGTAGCACGGGATCCGCCGCGAGTTACGACATCCAATCACGATCAGGTCCATACCAATGACGGAATCTTTCGCCCTCTCGTTCGGAGAGACCGATACCGGCCGCGTCGAACTGTTCAAGAGCTACAAACGCTTCGCATCCTACTTCGAGGATGCGACCCGGATGAAAGTCGTCACGTACTGCGACTCGCCGGAGTTCATCCTCGAACTGTTCGACCGAGTCGAGACGCTAGAGTACCTGGAAGTCGTCGTCGGGGACATCGACGACTACCGCGAGCGACTCGTCGACAAACCGGATCTCGCCGACAGACTCGAACAGCTAAAACGCGACGGGCAGCTCGTGATCTACCTCTGTGAGAACAAGGAGGTACACAGCAAGGTCTATCTCATCGAATATGGACCTATAGAGAAGGCCCACAGTAAGGCTACTGAGACAGACGATACCGGCAGCTCATCGGCTGGGGAAGACAGTGGAAATCAGCAGACGCTCGGAACTGTAGACTCCGGATCGGTGGCTGAGGAGGGGAAGCAGTCCGAAAACGCCGGTGAGACCACGGCAGACGAAGACACTGTCGCAGAAATCCGTGAGGCAACGGCCATAATCGGATCACCAAATCTCTCGAGCAACGCGTGGACGCGACAGGCGAACGCGGGAACAGTATTCGAGACGACGACTGGGACGGACCTCTGGACAGACCTTCAGGATTTCTACGAGGAGCACCGCGACTACAACCAGAACGGCCCCTTTCTGGACGATCTGACCGAACGCCTCGCCAACACCGATGACGACCGCGAGGAGGTCCTCACGCTCTACACGGAAGGCAAAGTCAAAACCCGCGACGAGGTGGGCCAGCTCCACGGTCGCCTCGACGACCGCGTTGAGGACGAAGCTGACACGGTCAACCTCGTACTCGGCGACGACGTCGACCTCAGCGAGGGGGCCGAGGAGGTCGTCGAGGAGCAGGCCACGTCAGGAGCCGATGTCCTCCACCCGGATGAGGCAGAGAACGGGGAGGACACAGCCGCTGAACTCGACCCCGGTGATCCGGGAGAAACCCGGATCAACCTCTCGCTCGTCGGCCACAGCGACGAGGCGATCGAGACGCTGGCCAAGATGACTGACTTCGATGCATCGCTATCGGGCGACTCGCTGACAGCGACGCCCCGGGCCGTCCAGCAGTACAAACGCGACGTGTTCGAAGTCCCGACGATGCGGGTCGCCCGGTCTGACTCCGACGAGACAGGAGAATCGTCTGAGAGCGGGTCGTTTGGCGACCACCTGACGTTTCATGCCGACGGCAAAGTGTACCGTGTCGGGCAGCCGCTACCAGATGACCGAGAGCGAGTCGCCTCAGCTCTTCAGGGAGTTGAGGACTACTTCGATACCGTGGACAAATACGGCAACTGTAACGACTCGGATGCCGTCAAGGCACATATGGCCGAGGCGCTCCTTTGGATGATGTGGGCGCCCTTTGCTAATCGGACCGCGGCATTCTACGACCAGTACGGAATTGATCTGGACAAAGCGCTCCCGAACCTGTACATCTACGGGGAGTCCGACGCCGGAAAGGGAACCTTTGCCCAGTTCGCACTCTCACTCATCAGCGGTGGCCGTGTCAAACAGCCGGTCGATGCTGATGAGATCGGCAAACGAGAAGTCCGAGGAATGCGGTCCGCCAACACTGCATTCCCGGTTGTCGTCGACGACATCACCAAGGACACCGTAAATCGACTCGATACGTTCCGGAATTACTGGGGTAACTGGACTCCGGAGGCAAGCTATCCGCTGTTCGCGTTCATCAGCAACGATAAACGCCCTGATGAATGGTTCCGAAATCGGGCGAAAATCCTTCACTTCGACGTCAACTTCGACACAAGCTACAAGGGCGAGGCCGAAGTGAACCGACTCATCGACCAGGAAAACCCGCTTTTCCTCTGGTTCACACACGAACTGCTAACGCGCGAACTGGAACTGACGGACGACGATGACGCCCTCCGGATCGCTCGCGAAGTGATGATTGACATCTACGAGTACGCGAACGAGCCCGTTCCGGACTGGTTCCCCCGGCGCCCGGCCGACGAGGAACACGATTCGGGAAGAGACAGGTGGTTCGACCTGCTCCAGCGCGAGGACGTCTCCACCGAGGATCGCGGCGAGACACTTCGCGTCACGTTCCCCGAGGAGATGTCGACGGAGATCTATACCTACATGCGGGATCCGCCGACGGTCGCCCGTGTAGAGAAACGCGGTCGTGACCTGCTCATCAAATCTCCTGAAGAGTTCGCCGAATGGTTGGGGACGCCACCGGCAGGGATCGATCTTCCAGGGTACGAACCGGTTGCAGAGGCTCCCGAGACGGGAGCTGAGAGTGAAACCGAAACTGATTCTGACAGTGGTTTTCTCGGACGCGTTCGTGGCCTTTTCGGCTGACCATTTTCTTTCGGCTTCTATTAGTAACGGTCAGAATGCATACAGGGCCAGTGTCCTGCTTGCCTGGTGTCGTCTGCCTACTGAGTCCCCTTCCCTGATAAGGTGGTACGTAATCCTGACCTTCCCCATATTAATATGGCTGGCTACTGTGGTGCTTGTCGTGACCCTGAGTGACTGACGCCTTCTCACTCCTCACTGGCCCTGATCCATCGGCGGCGACGGAACGAGCCTTGATCTGGGCTGACGAGACAGCTGCTGACGGACCTGATTCCATCCTCTGTCTGACTCAGACCAGGGAACGTGCTGACGAACTCGAACGTCGGTGGCAGGACGATCACAACCCGATTCGATTCACGGCTACGACTCTGGACGACTTCGTCGGGCAGTGTTACGAGCGGGCGACGGGTTCGCTCTCTTGGAGTACCCTTTCCAAGCCGGATCGGCTGCGACTCGTCGAAGCAGCCATCGAGCGATACGACCTCGACGACGGACCGTTTGCAGCGCTCGAGCAGCCGTCGAACGACCTTGTCGATCAGGTGCAAGGGATGTTCTCGCTGCTGGAGTACGCCGGCTACGCGAGTCCGGATGCCATCGAACAAGCGTTGCTCTGTGCGGGCGTCGACGGTAACGAGAAACTGGATCAGACCCTGTTCGCGTCGTTTCGGGAGGGCACTAACCCGGACGAAGTGGGGCCGCTGTCGACCCAGGCTACCACTATTGCCGGCCTGTATGCCAAATATCAGGACCTCAGACGGGAGATTCATCCCGACTGGCGCACCGTCACGTCTGAACAGTATCTCCGGCTGCTCGACGATGAACTGCTGGTCGAGACGATCCCGTCGTCTGTCGATGCCGTCGTCCTCGACGGCCTTACACGCCTCGCGCCGGCTGAGCGCGAGGTCGTCGCCAGGATCGCCCGGAATCGACCGACGGTCGCCGTCGTTCCGCTGGTCCACGATTCGATGGGTGCGACGGGCATCGACCTCGGTATCGAACGCGCTCTGGACGTGTACTGGGCCATCGGATTCGAGCTCGACTACGCAGTGCCCGACGCCGTCGACGAGAATCGGCTCGAGGCGGTTCGGAGTCTCCAGGTCGCCTCTGGTGACACGCCCGCTTTCAGCACGGACGATGTCGGCCTCGAGTGGATCGAACCGGCGACGGAGCGCGAGGAAGTGCGGACGACCGCTCGGCGGGTACGAGCGTTACTGGCGCGCGAGGACGTCGATCCGTCTGATATCGGTATCGTCGTGACGGACCGGACGACGTATCGTGGGATCCTGAGTGAGACACTGGGCTCCTACGACGTCCCGTTCACGTTCACTAATGACATCGGTATCGAACAGACGCTGGTCGGTGATGCCGTTGAAGCACTGATCAATCTCGCTGACGAAGAGCTACGAGTCGGTCCGATCCGAACGCTCTGTTCTAACCCGCTTGTCTCGCTTGATGAGTTCGACGTCGATCCAGCAGAGATCCGACGCGTCGCAGATCGGATTTCGAGCGATGAGGTCGATGCTCTCATCGACGCACTTCAGGACGCTAACGCGACGGAGACGGCCGAGGGCATCGAGCGTCTCACAGCAGCGGTGGTCCCGACCGACGATAATCTCGGCACGTATGTCGATAACCTTCGGGAAACCTTCGCAGATCTCAGGATACCTGACGCCGTCGACGGGTACGGGTCACCCGACGAGGCGACGGGCTCTCATCGCCCGGCGTACGAGAGCTCAGCCTGGACGTCAGTCGAGTCTGTCCTATCGTCGCTGGCGACTATCGCTCCGTACGTTACAGCAGAGGATCCACCCGAGAGGGTACGACGGGCACTCCGCGCCGAGCTCGTGGGTGGCCCCGCCCAGCAGGACGGGTACGTCCGCGTTCGCCCACTGGCTGAGGCCGAGATGGAGTCGTTCGATCATCTGTTCGTTCTCGGTCTGACAGCTGGATACTTCCCGAGCGAGGCAGACACGATGGCCTTCTTCGGTGCGGTCAACGACGCCGACGAGGAGTTTGGTCGGGCTCACACTGGCCGTCGTGCCCGGTATATTCTCGGGACGCTATTGACTGGCGCTGGCGACGTCGTGCTCTCGACGCCCCAGCACACAGTCGACGGTGGCGAACACGTGGCGGCCCCGTTCGTGACTGAACTCCGGGAGTACGTCGACGCCCCCGACGGGGATGCCGCCCCGACACGCGATTCGCCACCGCTGGTATCGGCCGAGGATATCCAGCGGACGTTCGCAACGTGGGCGAGCACGGAACGCTTTGAGGATCCCACTCGAGCGACTGACGTACTGTCGGACACTGATGCACTCTCCACTGATGCCTGGGCAACGGCACAGCGAGGACTCACGGCTGCGTGGCGCCGCTCCGGTCCCGATCTAACGCCTCACGACGCCCAGATTGAGCCAGTTCTCGACGATGTATTCCCACAGTCCGAGCGCGAGCCGTACAGTCCAAGCAGGCTCGAAGACTACGCCCGCTGTCCATTCGTCTTCCTCTCGAAGCGCATACTCGGTTTCGAGGAAGAGTACGGCTCAGAAGAGGGAATCACCCGGGCCGACCGAGGGACGTTCATCCACAACGTCCTCGCGAACTTCTATCGCCGACTCCGAGAGACAGACCACCAGCCAGTCGACCTCGGCCGCTTCGATCGGACGACGCTGGAGACTACGCTACTCGACGCCGCACTCGATCAGCTCGACCATCTCGGTGACGTCCGAACTTCGTTCGCCCGTCGAACTATGATCCGGCTTTTCGCAGGGCTTGGATCTCCCGATGCCAACCCGTACTATGGGTACGACGACGCTGACGTAACCGGCCTCTTCGTGCGCTTCCTCGACGAGGAGGTGGACGCCCACAGCGACGGACGTGCTCAGGCGACGTACTTCGAGACGGGGATCGGAATTGACTACGACGACGTCGAAACTCTGCGGGACGACCCGATATCCCTAAACACACCGCACGGTACGGTCGACGTCAGCGGGATCGCTGATCGGGTCGACGTTGCGACGGGAGACACCCGCGGCATCCACATTCGTGACTACAAGACTGGGAGTACGCCTGCCAGAACCGACGTCATGCTCGGGACGAAGCTCCAGTTGCCGCTGTACGGCCTAGCACTCGAAACGGTTCTGGAGGACGCGACGGGTGTCTCCCACGAGCTGCTCGGTGGCTCGTACTATAAACTCAAATCACCTGACGACATCAAGCCGCTCGCTGCACAGGTCTCCTCACAGGAGGCAGTCGGTGAGTCGGACGGACCGGCGCTTCTTCCATCGCCGTACCGGTACTGGGAGTTGTTCGACACCCGCGAGGAGTTCACGCAATTCGTCCGGGACGTCACGCCCACTCGCGTGGGGAAGATTGCGACAGCCGTCGAGAACGGTGCCTTCCACCCGACGCTGCTGTCTGAGGGCCAGGCGAACTGCGAGGACTGTACGTTTCGTGACGCCTGTGACGTCCGCCACCATCACCAACGGGACACCATCGCCGATCTGGACGAAGACAGGCACTATGTCTCCGAACGAGCTCGTGGCGCGGATCTCGACCTTGCTGCCTATACCACGGAGAGTGATGACTGATGGTCGAATTCGACAACCTGACTGACCCCCAGCAACTGGCCGCACTGGCCCACGATCGGAACTACGCCGTGACCGCCGGCGCCGGCAGTGGGAAGACGACGACCTTCGCAACGCGATATCTGAAACTCTTGGAGCAAACTGACGCCGATCCGAACTCCATCGCCGCGATCACGTTCACCGAGAGCGGTGCGACCGAACTCCAGGAGCGCGTACGAGAGTCCGTCACCGACCGTCTCGACGACCTCTCAGGTGACGAGTACGATCGCTGGCGCGAGTACCACGACGTGCTGCCGGAGGCGTATATCCACACGATCCACGGGTTCTGCTCACGTCTCCTCCGCGAATACGCCCTCGAAGCTGACGTCCCCGTCGGCTTCGACGTGATCGAGGAAACGACCGCCCGGGGCCACCAGCGCGAAACTGTCGAGCGGTTCGTCGACAATCATCTGGACGATCCACGGATCGAGCAACTGAGTCGAATCTACTATCGCGATCGCCTCGAGGACCTGCTCGCCGATCTCCTCGAAGAACACCACCTCGCGCGACAGTGGGCTGACGAGTGGGCTGATCGCGATCCCTCGGTGTACGTCGAGTACGTCCAGCGCCGCTATTCTCCGATCGATGTCGACGCCGCTCGGTCGAAACTCGGCCAACCAGTCGTTCGAAAAGCGCTCGAGAATCTCGGCCAAGTCGCAAGAGAGGAGAGTGCGGGCAGCAATCGTATCGGAATCGCCGAGAACGTCACGGAAGCAGTCGCGACTCACGGCATCCACACTGAGACACTGAGCGATGTCGAAGTTCATGATGCGGCGGCGGCTATCTGTGAAGCGCTTACAACAGACGGGACTTCCTACTACGGGAGCTGGGATAGCTGGTGTTACGATGGCCACGATGACTGGGACGACGAGAATGCCGCCCGCTACGAGGACGCAACGACAGCGCTCGTCGACGCACTCCCCGTCGAGAGCTGGGCTGTCTCTGATAGGCTCGGCGTCGACAGGAATGCTGCCGACCACTACGTCGCACTCGCGTCGCTGTTCCAGGACCTCCACGATGCCTACGAGGAACGGAAACGCCGTGAACAGGTACTGGACTTCGCGGATCTGATCGACAGCGCCATCGATCTCCTGCAGACGGTCCCTTCGGTTCGTGAGTCCCTCCGTGAGTCGTTCGATCACGTCATGCTAGATGAGGTCCAGGACACCGATCCCCGCCAATGGGAACTTGTGGAGTTGCTGACGTCGACCCACGAGGAGTACGACTGTCTGAACGTCTTCGTCGTCGGTGACGAGAAGCAGAGCATCTTCCGGTTTCGCGGCGCCGACGTCACTCAGTATGGGACCGAGCGTGAACGGCTGTCTGAAGCCAACGACCGAGCATCGGTGCCACCGGTCGACGACGTCTACGACGTGACCAGTGACGAGGACCTGTCTCGAAACTTCCGATCGCTCCCCGGTGTCCTCGAACCGATCAACAAACTGTTTGACGATCTGTTTGGAGTGGTCCCCGAGACGTACCAGGATGTACCGCCAGGAATCGACGGTGACGACGTGAGCTTCGAGCCCGATCCGCAACGATTGGCACCGCATCGGGAGGACGACCAGAAGATTGGAACGGGAGCGACGTTCATCTTGGTTCCTGAAGAACAGGAAACCCGCCAGGACGTACTCCCGGACGAGCACGCGCTTCGTAGTCTTCCAGAAGATGGTGCCAATCTCGAGGCCCGTGCGCTGGCTGCCGAAGTCGCGGCGTTTCTCGACGACGATCCCGATCACTACGAAGTCTCCGGCTACGAAGACGGTGAACAGATCGAGGAATCGAAAGCCCTCGAACCCTCTGACGTCGCCATTCTCCTCCGAAAGCGGACCCACCTCGAGTCCTACGAGCGGGCGCTCGCCGCTCTGAATATCCCCTACACTGTGGCTTCGGGGATCGGGTTCTACGAGAGCACGGAAATCGTCGCGCTACGGAACCTCTTTGCGGTCTTAGAGGATCCCACTGATGATCTTGCACTATTCGGCGTCCTTCGTTCGCCGCTATTCGGTTTCGAGGATACCGCAGTGGTTGGCCTCTGGGAAGACATTAATCGCGATGACGTCGGTGACGGCGAGCTCTGGGAGGCGCTCGGGGAAACTGACGACGAGGAACTGACCACCGCTCGAGAATGCATCGAGGATTGGCGGCGCCTTGCCGGGGTAGCTGGTTCGACGCCCGTTGTCGAGACCTGGGATGCGCTTCTTGGCAGAATCATCGAAGACACGGGTTTTCTCGCGAGTATCGCCCTCGACGAACGGAATCAACAGGCCGTCGCCAACGTCGAGAAGTTCCGTGATCGGTTACGTAAGTGGAGCGAGGATGGTCTACAAACGCTCCCGGCCGTGGTCGATCGAATCGAGCGTGACGTCGAACTTTCGACAAGGGAGGGCGAGGCGGCCGTTCCAGAGGACGCTGATGGTGTTCGGATCATGACTGTTCACGACGCCAAGGGTCTGGAGTTCCCGGCCGTGTTTGTTCCGGGAGTATCGACCGACTTCAATCTCCGTCCGGGATACGGTGAGGGCATCGCCGAATTCGAGACCGTCGACGACCCATTGACTGGCCAGTCGGCACCGTTACTTGGAATCCGAGGTCCCGGCGTCGACGACGCGTTCGAGCAGCAGGATACTCTCCTGAAGCGACGTCTCAAGTTCCATCGCGAACGCGAGGCCATCGCGGAGGAAAAGCGCATCCTCTACGTCGCAGCAACACGAGCGCGGGATCACCTCTTCCTGATTGGGACGGCCAGTTGTGACGACGGATCACTCGAGATTGGCGATGCGGACGATCCCTCGAACTGGTACGACATCGTCGGCCCTGTGCTCTTGGATGAGGATGCCCTCTCCACCATCGAAGCTGAAGGGAGAATGACAACTCTTCAGGATGCCGATCACCCGATGACCGTTCGATTCCCTCGCTCTGGTGTACAACAAGGGAGAGTCGACGAAACGACCTCTCCGGCGCTAGTTCGCGATGTTGACGAGTACGATGCCGAGATCGAATACAGCATCGCAGCATCGTACCTCGGATCGCTCGTCGAAGATGACGCTCCCGGTGATGTGGTCGTCGATTATACTGGTCAGTATGTGTCCTATTATCCGCCTGACGATCCACCAGCGGACAGTGAAGGAGATCTCGACGGAGAGCCTACCTCCCTTCCCCGGAACGTGTTCGGGGATGTCGTTCACAAGCTTGCCGAGCTCGATGCTGATCCCGACGATTCGGAGTTAGTTCATCGACTGGCGACGCAGTTTGCTGTCCAGCACGACGTCGATCCGTCGTGCGTAGATGACAGCGACGTCAGTGAGATCCAGCGTCACGCTCACACGATAGCCGAGTTCTTGGATGACGGCGTTGCCGACAGCTCTCTTGACGAAAAACCAGCCCGAGCGACACTCGCATCCGGGGAGGTGTACGGTGACATCGACTACCTCGCTGTGGCCGATGACGCCTACCACATCGTCGACTACAAGACGAACGATATCACGGACTCGGCAACGATCGACGAGAAGGAATCCTTCTACGAGTGGCAGCTGAAGGCCTATGCCGTTGCTCTTTATCAGGCCGATCCTGATCGTCGAGTATGTGCTACTCTGCTGTTCACTGAAGCTGGTGAATCCCGCCAGTTCGACTGGGATGCAGACGATCTTGAGAGCATACAGGACGAACTAGACGAGGAGATCCGAACTAGGCTCTCGGCGTTCCCCTAACTATCGCATTTAGAGTTGATTCTCTGCCTCTACGTGGTTTCGGTGCGTGGGACTCTGTGTTTTGTCGGTTACTTCCTTTATCTGCTCAAGCACAGCATCGACTTCTATCCAACGTAGGGGGGATACCAACAATGGGATCAATGTTGGCATTGCAAAGAATGGTGGCATTTCAAACAATTCTACCATCTTCTACATTAAGGGGAGTGGTATGGACGTGGGCAGAAGTGAATTAGATTGTGGCACTAGAGTGTGGTGATGAATAGTGTGTGAGTGCAGTACTAAACCGAAACACGGTCGTTTGATTACCAACAGCTAACTAATCGACAGTGCCAACAATGATGTCATTGTTAGCATTGTGGGGAATGTTGGAAATTCCAGCACCTTTATCATCTGCTGCATTGATGGCATTGATATGGATGGTGAGCCACGAGCAGTCGCACTCCAAGTACTGAAGGGTGGCTTCGGGAAGAGCGCAATCGCGAACGCACTGACCGACCGCCTAGCCAAGCGTGGCAATCGAACGCTTCTGATGGACCTTGACCCGGAGGGCCACCTCTCGACGGGGCTGGGATACTATGAGCGCCAGAACGACGACCGACCGGACTACCGGGACGTCGTCTTTGAGGATGCCGTTCCGCAGGATATCATCGAGTCGACGGAGTGGGGCTTCGACATCGTTCCGTCGCTCAATCTCGAGGCTGTCAACCGCGACCTCAGCCGGGACGAAGTCCTCCGCTCCGACGAGCAGCTCAAACAGCACTTCGTTGAGCCGCTGCTCGGTGACGAGTACGACTATATCGTCATGGACCTGGCGGGATCGCGAAATAAGCTGACGAACAATGCGATGGTCGCATCACGCAATATCATTATCCCGCTCCAACCGGTCGCGGAGGCATTGAACGGCCTCCGGCAGACGACGACGAAGATGGTTGGCCCACTCCGGCAGTACATGGACGTCGAGATCCTCGCGGTTGTCCCGAACCGTCTTTCCCAGCGGATCGATCAGGATACGACTGACCGCGAGCTTCTCCAGTCGATGAATACCTCCGAACGCTTCGCAGCGTATCTCGAGGCCGGTCAGAACGATGTTGATGTCGACGCGGCGGAATTACCCGACGACCGATCGGCTGAGGCCGTCATTGATGATCACGTCCCGGAATTCGCCCGCATCACTGCTGATGATCGAGAATGGAGGAATTCAGTAATGCCCGACGACATGTTCGACCTTGGCGACAGTGCTGACGATGAGGACAATGCTGGCACTGATGGGAATGCTAGCAATGCGAGCAATGCAGAAACTGAGGGGAATGATGGCAGTGCTGACAACGCCAGCGGTGGTGACGATGAGCAGCAGACAGCCGATCCGCAGACGACGCAAGCGTTCGATACAGAGTATCGGGAAAACCAGCACACGGTCGCAGCGCTCGACGAGACGTGGGCGGAAATCGACGAGGTGATCGAGGATGCGGCATTTTACTTCCGCAAGGAGGGATACTCTGACCTCTCAAAACTCGAGCGCTACGAGGCGTTCTTCCAGTTAGCGGCCGATCAGATCGACGCCGAGGACATTGCCGAACGGGCGAAAGAGCAACGGCACGAAGCACACGGCGATTAGGATACGGATGTCAAATACAGGTCCCAGCTCGTGGCCCAAACAGCGGGAACGTGCCCTTGATCGTGACGACTACGAATGTCGCTTCTGTTGAGATTCTGGTAGCGAACATACTCTTGAGGTCCACCACATCGTTCCGCAAGAATACGGTGGCGGCGATAAGTTGGACAATCTCATGACGCTCTGCCACCCCTGCCATCAGGAACTTCAGTCGGTTACTGGGAGTATTGTCGAGTGGATTCAGGTGAAGGTTGAGTCCGATGATTACGCCATCGAAAGCGATCAGCGGCCTCCGTATGTGGTTCGTCGTCGATCCGTAAAAGAAAATCGAGAGAATGAGCATGTCGCCTTCCTGCGTGACGAGTACGCTGAACTCGAATCAGAACTCCGTGACGGCGTTGCAGATGAATTGAATCTCGATACAGGTGAAGTCAGACTGATCGATCTACGGGAAGCGCTGGTCGAACTTGGCAATCGTCACCAGGAAGAGCTTGCCGAGATTCTCGAGGAGTGGGGCTACGAACATCTAAAATAGGCATCCTACTGCCGCTACTATTCATTTTCGCACTTCTAATACGATTAAATCTGGTCGACTATCTAAGATCAGACCACTAGCTCACTGCATCAGACGCGGGCTTCGGAATTGATGAAACTGTTCTGGACAGTCCGCAAAGCATCTGGATTGGAGTTCTAGATCCGTTAGGCCAATCTCGTCGAGAATACCTCCTCATCCCGCTCGACCAGCAGGAAGGCAATCTCTCCCGACTGTTCGGAGTCGACGACGACCGCTCAGACGATGTCGATACGCTGGCCTATCACATGATCCGCCGGGCGAAAGGTGACTTCGCGGATCTGATCGTTGAGGGCGAGCACGGCGTCGACATCATCCCCGAGCACAACGTCTACGGCGATCTCGGCGACTGGCTCCAGCGAGAGAAGGAGCAGGCGGAAGCGATCGGCGAAGCGTTCTCCACGAACGCGGCTCTCCTCCGCGTCCTCAAGGAGAACGACGTCCGGGACCAGTACGACGTCATCATCTGCGACCCACCGGCGACAGAAGGACCACACCTCCACAACGCGATCAACGCGACGCGGTCGCTGGTGATCCCCGTCGAACCCAGCGCCAAGGGAGCAGCAGCTGTCGATGGTCTGGAGCAGCTGGTCGAAGGGCTACAGTCGACGCTGGACATCTCTGTTGGGGTCCTCGCCGCGGTCCCGACGCGCTACGAAGACACGAACGACCAGCAGGCGATTATTGAGGACATCGACTACGCGACGCCGGAGATAATCCGGAAGCGTGCATCGCTCATGGAGGGCTGCTGGCGCCAGCAGTGCTCGGCGTACACATACATTCGCGAACATCGCGATCGACAGCGCGACTACGAGCTGGACACGCTTGCGAAGTACGACCGACTCGCCCGGTTCCTCGAGGAACAAGCCGGCGTCGAGGCACCGGATCCCCCTGAGCCCGGCACGCTGGAGGCGGTAGCATGACGACGATGAAGGAGGGCCCCGGCGACGATCCCTTCGCTGATGATGACGACGCCGAGGAGCGCGAGGAGCAGTCGGATCCCGAGCCCGTGCAGGAGTCTGAATCTGAACCAGAGATGGATCCCGAGCCGGAACCGGATGAGACACGGGATGATGAGCAAGGGGGGTCTGAGACGTCCAGCACCGTGAGTACCGACGAGATTCCGTATGTCGTCCGCCGTCAGACCGTGAAGGAAGAGCGCCAGAACGAGCACGTTGCGTTCCTGCGCGACGAGTACGCCGAACTCGAGGGCGAGATTCTCGACGGCGTCGCCGACGAACTCGACATGCGCTCGAAGGCCGTCTCGGTGACTGATCTACGGGAGGCGTTCGTCGAACTCGGTGACCGCCACCAGGAGGAACTTGCCGAGATTCTCGAAGACTGGGGCTACGAACACCTGAAGTAGCAGGTGGAATGGATCGTCAGTAACCGTATCGATCATGAGCTGCGTCGTATGACTGTCGACAATTCGGCCCTCTTCTAGATCTTTACGAATACCGTTGAGGGTAGTCTTAGTGTGCCCGATATGGAGTCGATATATCTCTTCGCCCTTCCCTATCGCTTACCTGGTGGATAATAAATAGTCGAACGAGCGTCGCATGGCAGTGATGAGCGACGATCTAACCCAGCGGCCAGTAGCCAGCGGCGGTCGACGAGTCCAGGTTTGCTCCAGAGCCGAACCGAGCGATGCGTCGGTCATCCCGGGGTTTCGGATCGGAGCGAAGGCGCTGGTGACCACCCAGGACCGCGTCCTCCTTATCAGGGAACGACGGGACGATGGGTCGACGTTCTGGACCCTCCCTGGCGGTGGTATCGAGACCGGCGAGTCGCTGCAGAGCTGTCTCCGCCGAGAGGTCCGCGAGGAACTGCAGTGTCGGGTCAGTATCGACCAGATGGTCTCCTCCTGCACGTACCACCACAGGAGCAAACCCGCTACTGCTACTCACTATGCTGTCCTCGACGCTGAGTTAGAAACTGATCCCGACCCAAACTCCCAGGAAGGGATCATCGATTGCGAGTGGTGGAATCTGGACACACTCCCGCCCGGCACGCTCGAACCCTTCCGTGAAATCGTAGCTACCGTCGAACTGTGAGTGGTCCTCTCCGGAAACCTCGATATCACTGACGGACCAGACGTCGGACAGTCCAGAATCAGAAGTCGGCAGCACGGCGTCGTGGCCATCGCTACGTACCCGCAGGCTGCTACCAGCGACTTACCAGCACTCCGCTCGGTACTGACTGGCAGGCTTCTTCGAGGTCCAGTCTGTCGGGCGACGAATCGATACCGAAGACGGCTCCCCGGCTGTTCAGTACCATCGCCTGCTGCCACCAAGCTGTGGTCGTCGTCTTTCCTGACCGTCGACCCGTGTGCGCCGCTCGCCGGTCAGAGCAATAATGTCGGAGTCGTTCCGAGCCCGAGCTTGACGCGTGGTCAAGGGGGACGGGAGATCACCACTGCAGACGATAGCGGGGACGTAGCCGGGCTCGGAACAATAGTCCATAGGCGGTGTCAGGACATTATTACAGAGGTAATAATCTCCCGAGAACGGGATGCATCAACTGGATTCATACTACCAGCCGTAACGTTCCGAGAGGACTCGCCGCCCGAGCGGTGAGTGCTTTATATGCTATCGAAGCGAATGCCACGGGGCCTGGTCCCGAGGCGGTTCACCCGTCAGCGGTCCTCGTCGACGTACTCCGACGGGCGCGTCGTGACCCCACACGAGAGCGTCACACCGGGGGCCAGACTGGTGTTGATGCCCGTCTTGGCACCGTCGCCGGCGACGACGCCGAACTTCCGTCGTCCAGTCGAGACCACTTCACCCTTGACGAGCATCTCGACCGGGGTCTCGTCGTGGCGGAGGTTCGCGACGTTCGTCCCCGCACCGAAGTTGACGTCCTGGCCGAGGACGCTATCGCCGACGTACGAGAGGTGATTGACGCTTGTTTCTGCCATAATGACGCTGTTTTTGACTTCGACACCGTGTCCCACGGAGACGTCGCGACCGAGCAGCGTGGCCCCGCGGACGTACGCGTTGGGACCGACTGTCGCGCCGCTGCGGACCATCGCTGGCCCTTCGATGACGGCCCCAGAATCGACGGTCGCGCCCGGTTCGACGACGACGTCCCCGCGGACGGTCGCCGTCTCGCTGACCTCACCGGCGATCTCCCGATCCAGTTTCTCGAGTTTCCACTCGTTGGCCGCCAGAAGTTCCCACGGCCGACCGACGTCCAGCCATCGGTCGAGCGTGACCGGTGTCGTGTCGAAACGGCCGAGGACTCGCGCGAGGACGTCCGTAAGCTCGCGTTCACCGCGGACGCTCTCGTCCACGTCCAGCCACTCCAGGGTCCGTTCGGGGAAGACGTATCCCCCCGCGTTCGCCAGGTCCGTCGGCGGCTCTTCGGGCTTCTCGACGATGTCGGTGACGACACCTCCGTCCGTCGAGAGGACGCCGTAGTTCGAGGGGTTTGGGACGCGCGTCGCGGCGACTGACGGGCAAGAGTCGAACAGCTCGTCGATGTCCGCCGGCTCGTAGAGACTGTCCCCGTTCAGTACGGCAAACGGCCCGTCGAGGTAAGGGGCCGCCTCCTGAAGGGCGTCCGCAGTACCCTGGGGAGTCTCCTGTGTCGCGTACCGGACCGGCGTTCCGCGGTACGTATCGCCGAAGTGGGACCGAATCTCCTTCTCCCGGTACCCGACGACGAAGACGAGGCGCTCGGTCCCCGCTTCGACGGCCGCGTCGGCCGTGTGCTCGACCAGCGGTTTGCCTGCGACCGGCAACATCGGTTTCGGCGTGTTCGCAGAGAGCGGTCGGATGCGGGTTCCGCTTCCAGCGGCGAGTATGACTGTCTCCATCATCGGAGACGACTGCCGTCAGGACGTTTACTACCCGATGGCTAATCCGTCCAGTGGCTGGACCGGCGCCGGCCCCTGCGGAGTCGTCGAGGTCCCCGGTGTCGACTCTGCTCGCTCTCCAGCTGTCGGCGCCCCATCACTGTCGAACGGCGGACGGATCCGCGGCTGGCTCTCCGGTAGTCAACGACGGCACGTGTCCCGGAGTTACTGTCGGTGGTCGGAACGTCCGCCCGCCAGTATTCCTCGAGCGGGCGATCGTCGTACCGGGCGGCGAACCGGGTGCTGGACCGCGAGTAACACGTCGGTCGCAACCTCGACGCTCAGTGGATGACGAGGTACGCCGTCTGGACGACGCAGGTGGCAAGCAGTGCGGTCGACGCGTACCAGCGGGGGGCTGCTTGTACTTCGGCTCGCAGCCAACGCGACCGTCACGGAGAGCGACGCCTGAAGCGACGAGAGCGCATTTGATGTGCACCGTGCTGGTTTCGCAACTGCGCTAGTGCAGGCCGTGTACAGCAGCCCTTCGGCGGTCCCCTGAGCAGTTCCGGGGCCTGCATGCGACGAACAGTACGTCAACGTCCAGTCGTCTCTCCGGAACGACGTCTTCGTTCCCTCTGGAACTACGTCGCTACGACGATCTGCGGTGAGAAGTGCCAGTCTCCCCCTAAAAAAGCGAAGCGATCCGTTGTCTATGACGTAGTGCCGGTTACCCGACGTTCTCCACCTCCGCCGTGTCGTTGAGTGTGACCTCGATGTCGTCCCCGTCCTTGAGGACGTACGTGTGCGGATCGACCGCTTCGCCGTTGACTGTCAGGTTGAACGAGGTATCGGAGTCGTTCCGGGAGTAGACGTCGCCCTCGAAGGTCATCGAACCCTCGGAGACGTTCGTTTCCGGGAACGTCGAGAGCGCGTACGCCGGCGTGATGTTCAGGGCGTGAGCGTGCCAGCGGGACGCGTTCTCGTCGCCGTGGAAGTGGAACGCCTCGCTCGTCATGACGTACTTGTCCTGTGAGAGGTCGACCTGTTCGCCGTCGACGATCACGTCGAGCTGGCCGTGCGGGTGCGGGTGAGACTGATCGACGAGTCGGCCGGGCGTCTCCTGGTCGTGCGTGTCGACCCGTACGACGATATCGTGTGCGGGGTTGAGATCCTCGAGCTCGTAGTCGCTGGGATCCTCGATCTCCGTTCCGGCGACGCGGTACGTGATCGTCGTGTTTTCGTCGCTCGCGTTGTAGGTCTCACCGTCGATAGTCAGGGAGTCGGACGTGGCGGTCACGTTCGCCGTCTCCAGCGCCTCGGCGAGTGACATCGGCTCCTCGGCCTTCCACGTGTGTTCGTTGGTCTCGTTGAACGAGAACTTCGCGTCGGAATCCGCGTCGAGGTGCGTGTCTTTCCCCTCGATGACGACAAGCATCCGGCCAGAGAGATCACTCTCCCCGTCGTCGGTCATCTCGCCGTCAGTCGTCCCGTTCATCTCGGCCGTCCTGTTCGTCTCAGCCGTCCCGTTCGTCTCGGCCGTCTCGTTCGCTCCGGTCAATGCCTCGGTCGTCGCTTCCTCCTCGGTGTCTGCCGTGTCGCCGCTGCCGGAACCGCCGGGAGACGAGCACCCGGCCAGTAGCATCAGCGCTGCGACGAGCGCTACTGCGACGTGCGAACGCTGCAGTCGGAATGACATGCACGTGTCCCTCGGGGCTGTACCGTCCTTATTACTCGACTGGTAAACACGATTCGGGGGACGAGAGACGGGTGTCACAGCGCGTGTACCCAGACTGGCTGGTACTGCCGGCTGTAACGCCTCTGTACCGGCATCGACCGGTTAATTCGGACATCCTGCACGAACTGGGAGAACGGCGGACCGTCCAGCGTGGTTCTGATCGCCCCGCGCGAGGAACGATCGCCGGTGATGGTTCGCTCTCCGGCGACGGACGACTCCGGGATACCTGGCTTAGACGGGGGGTAAGTGGGCCTATCAGGCAGGTAGTGAACCACCCGTCGCCACTCTGTTCGTTCGACATCGATGATTGACCTGTCGAAACGGCAGCTGCTTGCGCTCCTCCTCACGGGGCTGTTTGTCCTCGGTGCCGGGTGTACCGGCTTCGGGGGGAGCGGCGGCGGATCGAACACCACGAATTCCACCACACTGACGGAGGGAACCGACATAGAGACGGTCGAGACTGCAGCGGAGACCACAGAGCGGTCATCAGAGAGCGACGACGGACACGATCATGACCACGGTGGTAACTCGTCGGCGACCGCCGAAGAGACAAATGACGTGTCAGAGGGTGGCGCGACTGACGACGCCATCGCCGGCAAGATGACCGTCGTCGTCGCGGCGGACGAACTGTCGCTCCCTGCCCGCGACGAGGACGGCGACGGGTTCGGGATGGCTGACGATCCGCACATGTGGACGACCAGATCGAACGTGACGCTGGCCGAAGCGCTCGCCCTGTTCGACGTATCGGCGGACGCCCGCTCGCTGTCGGTCGACGGGACGACGTACCAGGCGTCGACGGAGGGGACGACTATCTCCTACCGCGTCAACGGTGAACCGGTCGATCCCACCGCGGCCACCCTCGAAGACGGCGATCAGGTGTGGGTCACGGTGGAGACCGACGAGATGAACGCAACGGTCCCCGGCACGTACATCGACAATCAGCAACAGCACGTTCACGGCCACATGAACGTCACCGTCGACGGCGAGGAGATTGACTTCAGCCAGTCGAAGTACCAGTCCAACGACCGGCACTTCCACTTCGAGAACGGGGAGGGCGAGTACTGGCACGCCCACTCCTCGAACGTCACGCTGGGCTACGCGCTCGACTCACTCTCCGGGATCACCGTCTCCGGTGAAACCGTCACCGTCAACGGGATGACGTACGACGGGGGCGACGCCGATACGACGGTGACCGTCGAGGTCAACGGCGAATCGGTCAGCCCGAGCGAGTACTTCCTGAAAGACGGAGACGACGTCTCCATCACCATCGAACGCACGGGGAACTGACTATGTCGACTCGGCTGAATATCGACGTCAGACCGAACTGCCGGACCGACATCGGCGGCCGCGGGTGGCATCGAAATCACCACGGAGAGGATGGCCTCTGAGTACACCAGTGTGACGCTCGACCGTCCGGTGACCATCGTCGTCGTCGGCGAGTGCGACCGGGTAGAGCGAGCGTTGTCGGCGTTCGGAGGCGGACACGAGGACGCGACGGTCCTGAACGTTCCGTCGGAGCAGTCGGCCGTGCAGCATCTCGCTGACGGAGCCGACACCGATCTGATCGTCAGCACCCAGTCACTCGCCGACAGCACCGGAGTCGAGTTCCTCCGGCACGTCCGGACCCGGTATCCCGATCTGCCGTTCGTCCTGGCCGGAACGGACGTGTCAGTGGCCGACGAGCGGGCCGCCATCGAAGCAGGCGCGACTGACGTCGTCCGGCTCGACTTGCCGGATCCGGCTGGCAACGACGTGTTGCAGGCGCGCGTCGAACGGGTCCTCGATCGAGAGTGGACCGACCAGTCCCTCGAAGACGCGTCGGGCCGGCTGCTCGGGGGCGCGCACGCGACCGTCAGGACCCTGTTCGAAGCGTCCTCGCTGGAAGCCGTCGCCGAGGCGGTCGTCGAGACCGCGACCGCTGCGCTCGAACTCACGCACGCGTCGATGCACCTGTTCGACGACGTCGATCGGCAGCTCCACCGCGTGGCGTCGGAACCGGACGGCGTGTCCGGCTCGGAGCCGGCGAACGCCGAGTACACGGACGCGGTCTGGGAGACGTACGTCACCGGTGACCCGGCAGTTTACAGCAACGGGTCGACCGGTGACCCGGTGGCCACGCTCGTCCTTCCAGTCGGCGAAGTGGGCGTGTTGCGAGTCGGCGCCGGGAGCGTCGCGCAACTCGACGACCAGAGACGCCAACTCACGGCGCTCTCGACGGCGGCGACGGCCGCCTTCGAACAGGTTCAGCGGGACCAGTCCCTCCGCGACCGCGAACGTGAACTGTCCGAGCAGGCCGACCGCGTCGATCGGCGAGCGAAACACGCTGACCACTTGCGGAGGGTCCTGCGGGCGGCTGTCGAGGTCGACTCCCGTGAGGAACTACGACGCTGCGTCTGTGAGCAGCTGCTCACAGACGAGCGGTTCACGTTCGTTCGCGTCGAGGCCTTCGAGGACGGACAGGACCGTCTGGCCCCCCAGACCGCCGCCGGCCACGGTCGGGGCTATCTAGAAGCCACCGACCTCACTGTCGACGAGAGCGTCGGCGAGCCCGCTGTCCAGGCCGCTCGTTCGGCGTCGGCGGTCGTCGTCGAAGACGTGACCGCCGGCCTCCGTGAGGACGACTGGCGCGAACAGGCACTGGCCCGAGGGTTCCAGTCGGTGGCGAGCGTCCCGCTCGTCGACGACGGTCGGCTCCGTGGAACGTTGACGGTCCACGCGACCGAACCAGACGTGTTCGACGAGACGGCCAGGCGTGTACTCGATGATGTCGCCGACGCGTTGACTGTCGGTCTCGCCGTCCACGAGCGGAGACAGGCCTTGCTGTCCGATACGGTCATTGACCTCGAGTTACGGCTCTCTCGCGGGACGGACCTCTTCAGCCGCGTGGCTCGCGAGACGGGTGCGACTCTCACCTTCGAAGGGGCCCTGGACAGGAGCGGGACGGCTGTGGTGTTCCTCCGGATCACGAGTGCGGATCCCTCGACGGTCGAGACGGTGTTTAGGACTGCCTCAGTGGTCGACTCTGTCGATCACGTCTCCCACAGCGACAGTACACTGTTCGAGATCGAACTTCGACCAACGTCGCTCGTCAGCGAGATACTCGACTGGGGCGGAACGATCTCTGATCTCAGCGCGGACGATACCACGACCAGTCTCGCTGTAACACTGCCTGTCGAGACGGATGTCAGGCAGTTCGTGGAATCAGTGGAACGAGTCGCGCCCAATCTCCAGCTTCACTCCCGGACACAGCGGACCCGGCCCTCAGACGACATGCCGTTCCGCGCCGGGATCGAACAGCGACTCACGGACCGGCAGCTGGAGGTGCTTCGGACGGCGCTTCTGAGCGGGTACTTCGAGTGGCCACGCGAATACACGGCCGAGGAGGTCGCCGGTCTGCTGAGCATCTCCCAGCCGACGTTCAACCGCCATCTGCGGGTCGCTCTGCGGAAGCTGCTAGTGGGGCTGTTCGACGTCAAGAAAACGAGTGATCAGGAGCGGTAATCGGGGCCGAGTTCGACGGCGAGCACGGACACGTGGAGGACGATCAGTGCCGGGAGGACGACGGTGGAGAGCGACGGCAGCGCCAGCCACACGGTGCTCAGCGTCGGCACCGTGAGGACACTCGACGCGAGCGCGAGGCGAGAGAGGGACGGTTCGGATTCTTCCGACTTCTGGTCGACGAACCAGTACCGGTGGAGATTGTCGTACGCCGGGCCGATCCTAACGGTCTTCTCGTCCGGGTCGTACTCGACGACGTCGAACTCGTCGAGGTGCGGGAGGTGATTCTGACACAGGGAGATGTAGACGCTGTCGTAGATGTCGTCCGGCGACGTCGACGCGTCTGCGACGCGCTCGGCGACCCGTTCGCTGAGGTCGTTCACCTCCCACTCGGTACCCGACCGGGACAGCAGCTTGAGACAGGCCCGGCGTCGGTCGTTCCCGAGTAGCCCGTAGACTGCGTCCTCGTCCAGGGCGGTGGTGGGTGCGTCCGGTTTACCGTCGTCATCAGCCCGAATCGGTCTCTCCGACCCGAGGTCGGCGCCCCCGTCAGAGTGGCCCGTCTCCGGTTCAGCGGTCCCCGCGTCGTCGGAGGTGGACCAGCGCGAGCACGCAGAGATGATCGTCTGGAACATCAGTTCGTGTCCCGAGTGGTGTCGCTGCCAGCGGCATCCCGTCGGTGGTGAGCTATTGAGATCATTCGGAGTAGTCGTCGACGTCGGGAGTGGACCACTCGAAGTCCTTCGAGGACGACTCGGTCAGCCAGTGGCTCACGGCCAGCGTCATGAACAGGACGCTGATCAGGACGCCGCCAACCTGGGCCGGCAGTGCCGCGGACACGAAGTCGCTCGCGAGCGCGGACGCCAGAACGAGGCTCCCGCCGGCCGCGTAGAGGTACCGCTTGTGCCAGCTCGTATCCACGTCCGCGGTCACGTCCGCGTCCGCGGTCGCGTCGGTCTCGACGGACTCGTGAACGTCGCCCTCCGCTTCCTCGTCGTTCGCTTCCTCGTTCCCGAGCAGCGACGGCTCGCTGGCGAGGTATGGATCGAAGCGCTCGGCGATATCGGTCTTCTCGACGTATCCCCGATCCTGGTTGTACTCGATGACTCCCGCCTCGTCCATCGTGGTGAGGTGGGACTGATACAGTGCAATGTACACGCGCTGTCTCTGCTGGGATCTGAGGGCGTCGATAGTCGTGTCGTGTTCAAGTGCCGCGATGTGTTCGGCGATGTCGCTCATGCGCGCCGGGCCGTCTTCATCGTACTCCTTGAGGTACTTGAGCACCAGGCGACGACGACGACACTGGAGCAGGTGGAAGATGTCGTCCCGCGTCAGCTCGGTCTCGGTTTCGGACTCGGT
>SDGW01000111.1_pt1 | contig 35697 bp, 43 predicted proteins | sample 2873831 | NCBI WGS metagenome assembly SDGW01 (sample SAMN08132700, study PRJNA421101) | hypersaline lake metagenome | isolation source: celular fraction 0.22 microns magnesium sulfate-rich crust from ephemeral... | place: Spain: Penahueca Lagoon, Toledo | collected 2011-07 | reverse complement strand
AGCTCCGTGACGCTGTGTTTGAGCGCTTCGTACTCCGCCGGCGTCAGCGACGACTCGGCCTTCGCCGCGAGTTCGTCGACCGTCACTGGCTCCTCGCTCATCGCCCGTTTTCACGCCCCTTCGAAACTCCAATTTACCGACCGAATGGGTGACCAAATCACATACGACCGATTCGCATTTGAACGAAACGCTTCTGAACGTACCGGGCGAATCGACAGGTATGAGTACCCCGGACCGGCCGCCGGCGGACCTCGAGCGCGTCCGCGAGCGCCTGAACGTCGTGACACAGGAGACGCGGTTCGCGCTCGTGCAGGACCTCCTCGGCCATCCCGAGGGGGTCCCGACGCTGAAGGAACTGGACTACGTGAACCCCAGCAAGAGCCGGACGACGATCCGACAACACCTCCAGCAACTCGTCGAGGCGGACGTCGTCGAGGAAGTGACGCTCCCCGACGACCGTCGGCGGAACGACCTCCCCTACAAGTTCTACGGCATCAGCGACGAGGGGCGGCGGTTCCTCGAGGAACACGACCTCCTGCGGGCCGAAGAGACGCTGCGCTCCGTTTACGACCGGGTGGAGAAGACCGACGAGATCGAACGCTACGAAGCCGCACCGCGACCAGAGCGGTAGGGTCGGTCGGCGTCTCCGTAGCAGCTACTCCGTTCTGTACCGCGCGTCCCAGCGCGGCCCGGCGCGACTCGAGAGGACGATCCCCACTCCCCCCATGACGAGTCCGCCCAGGCCGAGGATCGCGGCCACCTCGAGCGACGGCGGGACGACGACGAAACCGGCCACGAGCGTCGGGACGAGCGCGACGGCGACCCCGACGGTGAACGTCGCGAAGCGGACGGCGTCGAAGAGGAACTCGTTGGGGTCGAAGCCGGCGATGTAGACGGTCAACCCGTAGTAGTACAGCGCGTAGCCGGCGAGTAAGACGGCCCCGACGACGGCGTCGAGAAGCGTCGCGTCGAACCAGACGACGGCCGCGAGGTACGGAACGGCGGCCGTCGGCGCGCCGACGAGGACGAACGCCGTCCGCTTGGCCCGGAACACGTCCGCGATCGAGACGGGGTAGGTGAGGTAGGCCTCGAGCGAGTCGAACTGGGTGAGCCAGTTGTACGTGGTGAAGGCGGAGAGCCCGAGGACGCCGCCGAAGAAGATCCCCGGCGCGGGCGCGACGCCGGTGATCGAGTCGACGACGCCGACCAGGGCGGCCACGAGCGCCAGCAGGATCGTCGACGAGACGAACGGCTTCCAGACCCCGCCCGAGGAGCGGGCGAGGTCGAGAAGCGACTTCGTCACGAGGGGCGAATCGGCGACGGGCAGGGCCGCGCTGAGCCGGGCGAACCGGTCGGTCGCGGTCCGCGAGGGCCGGCCGTAGGTCGGGTCGTACAGCAGGAGCGACCCCGCCGCGACGACGAGGGCCGCGGCGGCCAGTCCGACGGCGCCGCTCGCCGTCCCCTCGATCGGCACGAGGACGCGCCGGAGGACCGCACCCGCCTCGAGCGCCCACGAGCCGACGACGACGAGGCCGATCACCAGTCCGATACTCCACGGCGGCGCGCCCCGCGTCCGGACGGCGATCGCGGCGACGGTCGTCGCCATCCCGGCGACGAAGATCAGAAAGAGCGAGCACCAGTACGCCGCGATCGAGAGCGGGACCGCCGCCGAGAGTCCGTCGGCGACCGCGCCGCCGAGCGCCATCGGCAACACGAACGCGACGCCGTAGAACAGCGCGTCCTTCAGCAGGAAGACCCCGAGCAGCCGCCGCCGCGAGAGCGGCAGCGTCGTCGACGAGGACAGCAACAGCGAGAGCCGGCCGAAGACGTTCTCGAGCATGTCCGAGCCGGCGAAGCCCGCGGTGCCGCTGTAGAGGCCGAAGCCGGCCGCGAGGACGTGGAGGCCGACGACCACCGTCCCCGGCGCGGTGCCGGTCTCGACGAGCGCGACCGCGCCGCCGACCGCGAGGGCGGCGATCACGAGCGGAAAGAGCGCGAACCGCCAGCCGCCGAACAGTTCGGTGTGCATCCGCCACTCCTCGCGAAAGAGGATCGCGAGCAGCCGGCGGGTCGAGAGTCCGGAGCCGGACCGGTTCGGGCTCGCCGGGGAGGCCGAATCCGTCGTCTCGCCGGTCATGTATCCAACTGCTCGAGCGCCGGCATGTCTCGCGCGTCCGCGCCCTCGACGCGGTCGAGGAAGACCTCGAGCAGCGACTCGTCCCCCTCGCCGTCGGCCAGCGAGCGTTCGGCGACGAGTCGCCCGTCGGCGACGATGCCGACGCGGGTGCAGATTTCCTCGGCGACGTCGATGTTGTGCGTGGAGACGAAGACGGCGTTGTCGCCGGCCGCGTAGGAGACGAGGAATCGCTTGACCTGTTCCTGGACGAGCGGGTCGAGGTTCGCCAGCGGCTCGTCGATGAAGACCACGTCGGGCTCGTGGAGGAACGCCTGCGCGATCATCACCTTCTGTTGCTGTCCCCGGGAGAGGTCGGTGTGTAGCGTATCGAGCTTGCTCTCGAACCCGAGCCGCTCGGCCCAGCGGTCGGTCCGCTCGGCGACCCGCTCCGCGTCGAGGGCCCGCACCTCACCGACGAACTCGAGGTACTCGCGGGGCGTGAGAAAGCTCGGCGGCGACTCCTGCTCGGGGAGGATGCCGACCCGCCGGCGCGTCTCGATCGGCTCCGTCGTCGGATCGGTCTCGAGAACGCTGACGTCGCCCGAGTCGGGCTCGATTTGGCCGGTCAACACCCGGATCGTCGTGGTCTTGCCCGCACCGTTCGGCCCGAGAAAGCCGTACAGCTCCCCCCGCTCGACGGTGAACTCCATACCGTCCACGGCGTCGACGGCGCCGTAGGACTTCTCGAGTCCGGCAACGTGAATCGCACCCATTGAACGCGAAACCGTTCGGAATATTTGATAATAACTGTGTTGGTAGGGGAATAGTGACAGGAGCGCGAACGGACGGCGGCCGTCAGAACTCGGTACCCTGCCGCGCCCGCTGGCCGTCGTCGATCGGGTGTTTCTCCTTGCGGACGTTCGTGATCAGGTCCGCGCTGTCGGCGAGGTACGCGGGCTCGGTGTGGCTCCCCGAGAGGACGAGCTCGAGGTCGTCGGGCTTGGCTTCGATCAGCCCCAGCACGTCGTCCTGAGAGAGCAACTCCCGGTCCGCAGCGTAGAGGATCTCGTCGAGGACGAGCATGTGCATCCCGGCCCCGGGGTCGGCCTCGAGGTCGATCGGCGCGCCGAGGTCGGCGTCGTCGGCCGCCGCGAGCAGTTCGCGGGCGCGCTCGAGGCCGGCCTGGGCCTCGGCCTCGTGGTCGGCCTCGTCGCTGCCGTCGGCCATCCCGTGCCAGCCGTAGTGGCCGAGGTTCTCGTAGCTGAACCCCGGCAGGGCGGCGATGGCGTTGTACTCGCCCCGGACGGCGTCGACGCTCGAGGCCCCGCCTTTCATGAACTGGAGCATGTGGACGCGGTAGCCGTGGCCGGCGGCGCGCATCCCCATGCCCAGCGTCGCCGTCGTCTTCCCCTTCCCGTCGCCCCACCAGACCTGCACGCGGCCGAACTCCTCGGGGGCGGACGGTTCGATCCGTTCGGGTTCGGGCGTCCGGCCCTGCCCGGGCGTGTTCTCGATCGCGGACTCGGAGTCCTCCTCGTCGCTCATACGCGGGCGGTCGGGCCGCGCCCACATGTACGTTGCTCCATCGCGGGCGAGATCCTGTGACAGACGTAACCAAACGTGTCTTCCGTCCTCGCTCCTAACCCGCGGTCACGCAATGTCCCTCGAGTTCTCCTCGTCCGACGAGACACCCGGCTTCGAGCGCGTGATCGCCGCGCTCGACGACGGCGCCTGCCGGGAAATCATCGCGATCCTCGAGGAGCCGATGACGGTCGAGGAGATCGCCGAGGCGACGGAGCGACCGCTCTCGACGACCTACCGCAAACTCGATCGCCTGACCGAGGCCGGCCTCGCCGAGGAGGCCGTCGGCGTCCGCGAGGGTCGCCACCGGACGTCGCGGTACGTGGCCAACCTCGAGCGGATCTCGATCGGGCTCGACGAGGACAACGAGTTGCGCGTCGACGTCGACCGCGCGTCGGGGGTCGACATCTGGTCCGAACTGCCGCGCGGCCGTTGACTCGCCCGGTCGCCGACCGCTGTCGCAGACACTGAAAGTCGTTGCACACCTGATCGCGTGACGACGTTGCGATCAGTGTGTAAATCGTTTCAGTGGCTACTATAGCTCCCGACGAGGTCCGCGTCCGTCGGTCCCTGTCCGTCGAACTCCCGGACGAACGCGTCGAGCCGTTCGGGATCCGACGCGCCCGGCAGGCGCTCGTCCGCGGTGGAACAGTCGGCTTCGACCCCGAGTCGCTCGCAGACGCGGTCCGCGGTCGCCTCGGCCATCCGGCGGTAGGTCGTCAGCTTTCCGCCGACGATGCTACAGCAGTTCTCGACGCCGTCGTCCGCGTGATCGAGCAGGTGAAACCCCCGGGAGATGCCCCGGCCGCCCCGGGCGGCCTCGTCGGGTTCGTACAGCGGGCGGACGCCCCACCACGTCCGGACCCGGTCGGCGTCGGCCACCGGCGGGAGCATCGCCGCACACTCCCGGACCGTCGCCGCGACCTCCCGGTCGGCCCGCTCGTAGTCGTCCGGATCGTCGACCGCCACGCTCGTCGTCCCGAGGACGACCTCGCCGTCGTGGGGGACGACGATGTCCCCGTCGGCCGGCTCGCGACAGCGGTTGAGCACCGGCTCGAGGTCCGCGTACTCGACCGAGACCATGACGCCTCGGGTCGGCCGCATCTCGACGTCGACGCCGGCCATCGCCGCGATCCGTCCGGCGTGGGGCCCGGTCGCGTTCACGACGTACTCCGGCCGGAGCGTCGCATCGGCGTCGCCGCCGAGCGTGACGGTCGCGATGCGACCGTCCTCGGTAGTCATCGACGTGACCGGCGCGTGCGTGCGGATCCGCGCGCCGTGGTCGCGGGCGTCGGCCGCGTTCGCGGCGACCAGCCTCGAGGGCGCGACGACCGCGTCCGGGACTGCCATCGCGCGTTCGACGTCGGCCGCAAGGTCCGGGACCGCCTCGCGGGCGGCCGCCCCGTCGACGTCGTCGACGGGGATGCCGACGTCCTCGCAGGCCGCCCGTTTCGCCTCGAAGTAGGCCGGATCGTCGGCTTCGAGTTCCACGAAGAGGCCGCCGGTGTCCCGAACGCACTCGCCCGCGATCCGGCGGACGGTCCGGTTCTCCTCGAGACACGCCCGGGCCTCGGGGCCGTCGGCCTCGGCGTAGCGCGCGCCGCTGTGTAACAGGCCGTGCGACCGCCCCGAGGTGCCCGATGCGAGCCCGTCGCGCTCGGCGAGCGTAACGTCGACGCCCCTGCGTGCGAGGTCTCTGGCGATCCCCGCCCCGGTCGCGCCCCCGCCGATCACGAGGACTTCAGTTCGTTCCATACTCGACCGAGGGCCTCCAGACGGACGTAGCTTTCACCGAACGGGTAGAGGACCCGCGGCGGCTCCGCGAGGGCGTCGGCGACGAGTTACGCGACCGGCTCGCGAACCGAGGCCGCCCCTGTCCGCGTCTCCGCTCAGCGATCCCCGGCCCGTGACTGGACTCGAACCTGCCTGCGAACTACCGGACAATGTTGCCGCACCGGTCTCGCCGTCGGGCGCTCGCTAAATCGGGTTCGGATCGGAGTCTGGCCGACGGAGACGTGTCTCGGCCCTCGCGCCAGAGACAGCAGCGGCGCCCGGTTACGATGACGCGGCGATCGTTCCCATCCGAGCGCTTCACGGTCGCTGCGATCGGTCGATCAGAACGGTTTCCGTTGCCCGTCGACGGAGATAGCGGCAGCACTGTCCTGGAGTTCCGAGTCGAGGTATCGCTTGCTCGGGAACTCGTCTTTATGCGTGTGACCGCCCAACCGGAGCCCATGACAGGATACGTGACGAAATCGCGGGACCAACGAAACGCGGCCACGTCCGGTCAGGAACCCGGCTCGGCCGCCGGTACGTCGGGTTCGCGACCGAAGGTGGCCGACGAATGAGCGACGCCGCGACGCCGCAGTCCGACGACGAGGACGCCGACCGGGACGACGGCCACCTCGAGGACGTCGAGGTCGGCGCGGGCTGTACCGAGATCTGGGAACACCTCGCCGAGGAACGCGAGGAGTAGGCGGTCGTCCCCGTCGATTCGGTCCCGACTCGCAGGTGACTCGAGCGGCCTCGACTACTGTTTTGGCGCGATCTTCTCCTCGAACCGCTCGCGGACTTTCTCGACTTTCGGGGCCGCGTGCATCTGACAGTAGGCGTCGGTGGGGTTCTTCTCGAAGTAGTCCTGGTGTTTCTCCTCGGCGCGGTAGAACGTCTCGAGGGGTTCGAGTTCGGTCACCACGTCGTCGTCGTACTCGGAATCGAGGGCCTCGATGTAGGCCTCGGCCTGCCGCTGCTGCTCGTCGTCGTGGTAGAGGACGATCGAGCGGTACTGCGTTCCCACGTCGGGCCCCTGTCGGTTGAGCTGGGTCGGATCGTGGGTGGCGAAGAAGACCTCGAGCAGTTCGTCGTACGTGATCGCGTCGGGGTCGTACTCGACCTGGACGACCTCGGCGTGACCCGTGTTGCCCGTACAGACCTCCCGATAGGACGGGTCTTCGGCGTGGCCGCCGGCGTAGCCCGAGGTCACCGAGGCGACGCCCTCGAGTTCCTTCATCGCGGCTTCGGTACACCAGAAACAGCCGCCGCCGAACGTGGCTCGTTCCATACCCCGTAGTAGGGCGCGACCGAGGAAAGGTGTGACGGGTGGGTTCGTTCGGGCCCCGGCGAACCGACCGCTGCTCGCCTCGCGATCCGAACCGCGTGCCAAGGGATTTGCCGGTGGCCGACCAACGCCGGGGTATGTCCTGGGACACAGTCGACCTCGAGTACGACGACGACGTGGCGACGCTGACCGTCGACCGACCGGACGCCCTGAACGCCCTGAACGTCGAGACGCTGACGGCGATGGGCGAGGCGATCGAAGACGCGGCCGACGAGGGCGCACGCGCGCTCGTCCTGACGGGGGCCGGCGACGCGTTCATCGCCGGCGCGGACATCAAATACATGCGGGATCTCGGTCCCGAGAAGGCCCAGGAGTGGGGCGAACTCGGCCACGACGTCGCCGACGCGCTCGAGGCCTTTCCCGCGCCGACGATCGCCGCGGTCAACGGCTACGCGTTCGGCGGGGGCTGCGAGATGGCGCTGGCCTGCGACCTCCGCGTGGCGAGCGAGTCGGCGCTGATCGGCAACACCGAGATCGATCTGGGGATCGTCCCCGGCTGGGGGGCCACCCAGCGGCTGCCGCGGCTGGTCGGCGACGAGACCGCCCGCCGGATGATCTTCCTCGGCGAGCGCCTCGACGCCGAGTCGGCCGCCGAGGCGGGCCTGTTCGGCGAGGTCGTTCCGGACGACGACCTCGAGACGGTCGTCGGCGAACTGGCCGACCGGCTCGCCGCGAAACCGGCCTTCGCGATGCGAACCGCAAAGGAGGCGATCAATCAGGGGTACGAGGGATCGCAGGAGAGCGGCCTCGCCTACGAGCGACGCGCCTTCGCGAGCCTCTTCGGCACGCCGGATCAGCGCGAGGGAATGGCTGCGTTCGTCGAAGACCGAGAGCCCGACTTCGAGTAACCCGCGCTACCGGTCCGCGACCCGCCACGTGAGCAGAACGCCCTCGTCGAGCCGGTCGACGGCCTCGAGCGCGAGTTCGGGGAAGTCGGCGACGAACCCCGCGCCGTCGGCCAGCGTCGGGGCGTCGCGGCCGCCGACGATCGTCGGACCGACGAAGACGCGTAGCTCGTCGACCAGTCCGGCCTCGAACAGCGAGAAGATGAGTTCGCCGCCGCCCTCGACCATGACCCGCTCGATCCCCTCCTCCTGAAGCGCCGCGAACGCCCGCAGGAGGTCGACCCGCTCCTCGCCAGCGGTGATCAGCTCGGCGGCCGCGGCGAGTTCGGTGCGGCGCTCGACGGACGCGGACTCGCTCAGACAGCAGTACGTCGTCGCCGCGTCGTCGAGGACTGCGGCGTCGGTCGGCGTCCGGCCGCTCGAGTCGACGACGACCCGGGCCGGATTTTCGGGTCGGCCGTCCGCACGGCGCTCGGCACGCAATTGCTCGTCTTTGACCGTCAGGTGTGGATCGTCCGCGAGGACGGTCCCGACGCCGACGACGACGGCGTCGCTCTCGGCCCGAACCCGATCGACGCGTGCGAAGTCCTCGTCGCCGCTGATCGCGAGCTGTTCCCGACGCCGCGAGGAGAGTTTCCCGTCTGCGCTCGTTGCGGCGTTGACCACGACGTGCATACCGCTGCTGCGGGCGGCCGACTAAAGAATCCCCGCCCCGCGGACCGCTCCCGTCGCGTCGAGTACCCGCCGGCGGGGTGGCTCTTCGCCCGATACCGAGCGGTTCGAGGCCGTACGGATCACTCAATAGCACGACTAGCAGCGGCTTTGTCGGTGCCGTCGATCGGATCACGTACGCTCCATCCCGACCATGAACGGATCAACCGGCGGTTACGGCGATCGTTCGACGCGGCAACGGCTCTCGACGGCGACGCAGTACGCGACCGACGCGATCGCCCTCGAGTCGATCGTCGTCCGATACGACGGCCGACCCGACCGGTGTACGATCACCCCGCACGAGTGCTCCGAGGCCGACCAGTTGACCACATGGTTGTCGGCCGACGTTCAGGCGTTCGTGGATCTCGTCGATGTCCGGTAGTGGCAGTTCGGTGCGCGGTCGACTCGACGGACGCGGACAGGCGCCGTGTCGGTCGTGTTACACCGGGGGCACCAGCGCGGTCGCACTCGATAGATATATACTAGAATTTAATCTATATAGTACTACGTTTGATAACTGTTATCGATAGAATTGTATGGTCGGATGGGCGCCATAAAATCCCTTTCTAAACCCTCTATAGCGCGTATCTCCGCTAATCATATTCCTCTATAGTCTAGTGGATTTATATTGTTGTGGTAGAAAGCGTCCCGCATGGAGACGCGCAAGGTCCAGGTGACTGGTGGGTCAACGTATACCGTTTCGTTGCCGAAAACGTGGGCGACCGAGAACGGCGTCAGCGGCGGGACGACCGTCGAGTTCTACCCCGAAGGTGACGAACTACTCTTGACCCCCGAGCGGGAGACACGACGGGAAGAAGGGACGCTAGATATCTCCGGCCTCGAGGGCGAACAGCTCACGCGGGCCGTGATGACGATGTACGTCAGCGGCTTCGACGTCATCTCGCTCGAGGCCGGTCGGATCACGACCGAGCAGCGAAGCGCGATCCGGGACGCGACCCAGCGACTCGTCGGCGTCGAGGTCTTAGAGGAGACGAGCGACAGCGTGGTCATCCAGGACCTGCTCGACTCCTCCGAACTCTCGATCGTCAACGCCGTCACCCGGATGCGTCTGATCGCCCAGTCGATGCTCGAGGACGCGGTAACCGCCCTGATCGAGAACGACGACGCGATCGCCCACGACGTCATCGAGCGCGACGACGACGTCGATCGACTCTGGCTGGTCGTCTCGCGGATCTTCCGCGCCACCCTGCGCTCGCCGCGGGCCGTCGAGGAACTCGGCGTCTCCCGGGAGGACTGCTTCGACTTCCACTCGACGGCCCGACAACTCGAGCGGATCGCCGACCACGCGGTCAAGATCAGCGACATCGCGCTCAAACTCGACGCCCTCCCGGCCGACGTCGCCGACGCCGTCCACGAACTCCACGCCGAGGCCGCGTCGGTCTTCGAACAGTCGACCGACGCGCTGTTCGCCGACGAAACCGCGGAGGCCAACCGGCTCGGCCACGCGGCGCTCGAGGCCGTCGTCGAGATCGACGAACACACCCGCACGATCGACGACATGCTGCGGGACTTAGAGCCAGCACAGGCCCAGTCGCTGGGACTGATCGTCGACTCGCTCTCCCGGAGCGCCGACTACGGCGGCAACATCGCCGAGACGGCCCTGCAGAAGGCGGCCCCGCGACCCTGATCGCGACGGCACCACCAGCCGACCGATCGCCGGCGGACGGACTGGACGTGTCAGCGACGGATCGCACCGAACGAAAACCGGTTCGCGTTACTCGAGGAGGACGGCGTTGACCTGGCCGGTCTGGCCGGGTCGGGACGTGACGCGGGCGCGGCCTTCGCTCGTCTCGATGACGGCGCCCTTCGTGATGATGTTTCGGCGGACGTAGTTCGGGTTAGCGTCGTTCTCGACGACGTCCTCGATCTCCGCGGAGACCGTCTCGTCGCCCTGGTTGACGCTCGCGACGTTGGTCGCCAGCGCGCGGGTCTTCGTCTCGTTCCCGCGGGCGTCGACGGTGCGGAACCGCGGTTCGCCGACCTGCGTCTCGGTCGGCAGCCGACCGAGTTCGTTCTTCCGGCGCTTTCGAACGTTCTTCAGTCGACCGCCGGTTCGCTTGCGCGTAGAGCGTCCCTGATCCTGCATACACGCATCCAGTCCCGGCGCGTATTTATATGCAACGAGATACGCCCCGTCGGCGGGCCAACGGAGCGCTCGCCGGCCACGACCGGTTACTCGTCGGCGATCAGACAGTACGCGCGGCCGGGCTCCTCGAGGGTCGTCTCCTCGTCGTCGTCGTAGTAGTTCGAGAAGACCCCCCGCTCGGCGTAGTAGATGCGGCCGTCGCGGGGGATCGCGCCGCTGGTGACGTGGCCCCGGTTCTCGACCCGCCAGCGTCGGTCGCCGGTCTCGCGATCGAGCGCGTACAGGTGCGCGTCGTAGGAGCCGACGAGGATCGTCTCCGCGGTGGCCGTGAGCGAGCCGATGACGTGCCCGCCCACGTCGGTCGACCATAGCGCCTCGCCGCTGTCGGTCTCGAGCGCGTAGACGCGGTGGTCGTCGCCCCCGACGTAGACGATTCCCGCATCGGGATCGATCGCCGGGTTCGACATGACGACGTCGCCGGTGTCGAACGACCACTCCTCGCTGCCGTCCGCGAGGTCGAGCCGGTAGAACCGGCCGTCCCACGAGCCAACGAACGCCGCGCCGTCGTAGACCGGGGTCGTCCCCTTGATCTGCGCGCCCAGATTGAACCGTCCGCCGGCCATGGCCTCGCCGTCGGGACCGCCCTCGCCGCCCGCCTGGAACGACCACGCGAACTCGAGCGAGGGGAACTCCCAGCAGTAGACGACGCCGTCGTTCGACCCCGTGACGAGGCGGCCGGCCTCGCAGTCGATCGCGGGCGAGGGGTGGGGCATCCCCCAGAGGCGGTCGTCGCTCCAGACCGGGGTCCCGGTCGCAGCGTCGACCGCCCAGAGCGTCCCGCTGGCCGGATCGCTGTACTCGGCGAGCAGGTAGAGCGTCCCGTCGACGTACGCGGGACTCGAGCCGATCGCGATCGCGCCGCCGAACTCGCGGGCGGTGGTTCGCCACTGCAGTTCGCCGGAGGCGACGTCGACGGCGTAGAGCGCGCCGTCGTAGCCCCCGATGTACGCGACGCCGTCGACGATCGCCGGCGTGCCGTGAAAGCCCAGGCTCCAGCCGGCACCGGTCTCGAGCGTCCAGCGCTCCTCGCCGGTCGGCGCGACGGCGTGGATCGTCCCGGTGTCGCCGGCGATCAGGATCGTCTCGCCGTCGGGCGTCGGCCGCGGCGTCGACTTGGCCGCGGTGTGACCGATCCGGTTGACCGGGAACGACCACTCCGTGCGGACCGCGTCGGGGACGGTCTCGTCGGGGTAGTAGCCGTACCGGCGCAGGCCCCGCCGGAACATCGAGATGTCGTCGTCGGCCGGCAGCGGGACATAGCCGTCCGCGTCGTCCGCGGCGGCGGCGATCGTCGAACAGTCCGCCCGCGCGCGGTACCGCCGGTCGGCGCAACCGGCCAGTCCGACGATACCGGCCGTCCCGGCGGTCCCGAGCAGTTGCCGTCTGGTGACGCGCGCAGCCGCGGCCCTCTCGCCGTCGCGTTCGGCGCCCCGGCGGTCCGCAGCGGGCTCGTTCACGCGTCTACTCCTGCTGGGCGTCGACGACCGCCACGCCCGCGAGGTTCACGATGTCCTTGACCTCGTCGCCCCGCTGGAGGACGTGGACCGGCTCGTCCATCCCGACCAGCATCGGACCGATGGCGTCGGCTCCGCCCAGCCGCTGGAGCAGCTTGTAGCCGATGTTGCCCGACTCGAGGTTCGGGAACACCAGCACGTTCGCGGGCTCTTCGAGTTCCGAGAAGCCGTAGGTCCCCTCGAGGATGTCCTCGACGACGGCGGTGTCGGCCTGCATCTCGCCGTCGACCGTGAAGTCGACTTCGGGGTCGTCCTGCAACATCGCGGCCGCCTTGCGCGGCTTGCGGGTCCCCTCGTTGTCGACGCTACCGAAGTTCGAGTACGACAGCAGGGCAGCGCGGGGCTCGATGTTGAACCGCCGCGCCAGCTTGCCGGTCTGTTTGGTGACCTCCGCGAGGACCTCCTCGTCGGGGTCCTGATTGACCGTCGCGTCGGCGACGAAGATCACGCGGTTCTTGAACGTCAACATGTAGACGCCCGCGGCGTAGTCGACGTCGTCGTCGGTGCCGATCACCTGCAGCGGCGGCCGCAGCGCCGAGGGGTAGTGATGCGAGAGGCCGGTCAGCAGGGCGTCGGCGTCGCCCTGTTCGACCATCACGCTGCCGAAGTAGTTCGAGTCGCGCTCGACGAGTTCGCCGGCCTCGCTGCGCGTGATCCCCTTGCGGGCCCGCAGTTCGTGGAGGCGGTCGGCGTACTCCTCGTAGTCGCCGACGGAGGGGTCGGCGACGGCCGGATCGAAGTCGAGTCCGAGGTTCGCCGAGGTCTGCTTGATCTCGTCCTCGTCGCCGATCAGGACCGGCAGGGCGATCCCCTGCTCCTGGATCTGGTAGGCCGCGCGGATCATCTTCTCGTTTTCGCCCTCCGCCAGGGCGACCGTCTTGGGGTCGCTCTTGGCCTTGTTGAGAACGACGCGCATCATCTCCCGGGACTTGCCCAGCCGGGCCTCGAGTTGCTCCTCGTACTCGTCTAGGTCGAGTTCGGTGCGTGCGGCACCGGATTCCATCGCCGCCTCGGCGATCGCCGGCGCGACGCGGAAGAGGACGCGGGGATCGACGGGCTTGGGGATGATGTAGTCGGGGCCGTACTGGATCGGCTCGTCGCCGTAGGCCTTGACGACCGCGTCGGGGACGTCCTGCCGGGCGAGCTCGGCCAGCGCCTCGGCGCAGGCGACTTTCATCTCCTCGTTGATCTCGGTCGCGCGCACGTCGAGGGCCCCGCGGAAGATGAAGGGGAACCCGAGGACGTTGTTGACCTGGTTCGGGTAGTCCGAGCGGCCGGTGGCCATGATGACGGTGTCGTCGCGGGCCGCCTTGGCCTCCTCGTAGCCGATCTCGGGATCCGGATTCGCCATCGCGAAGACGATCGGGTCCGACGCCATCGACTGGATCATCTCTTGGGAGACGATGCCGCCGATCGAAAGCCCGACGAAGACGTCGGCTCCCTCCATCGCGTCCGCCAGCCCGCCCTCGGGGAGGTCCCGGGCGAACTGCCGTTTGTACTCGTTGACCTCGCCCTCCTCGGCGCGTTCCTCGGTGATGATCCCCGAGGAGTCACACATCGTGATGTTCTCCTTCCGGACGCCCAGCGAGACGTAAAAGCGCGCCGTCGCGATGGCGCTCGCTCCCGCCCCGGAGAAGACGACCTCGAGTTCCTCCAGGCTCTTGCCCGCGATGTCGGCGGCGTTGAGCAGGGCGGCACCCGAGATGATCGCGGTGCCGTGCTGGTCGTCGTGGAAGACCGGAATGTCGATCTCCTCGCGCAGGCGCTCCTCGACGGTGAAACAGCCCGGCGCTTTGATGTCCTCGAGGTTGATCCCGCCGAAGGTCGGCTCCATCATCTTGATGGCCTCGACCAGCTTGTCGGGGTCGGAGTCGTCGAGTTCGATGTCGAAGACGTCGATGTCGGCGAACCGTTTGAACAGCACGCCCTTGCCCTCCATGACGGGCTTGGATGCCTGCGCGCCGATGTCGCCCAGCCCGAGCACGGCCGAGCCGTTCGAGACGACGCCGACGAGATTACCCTTGGCGGTGTACTGGTAGGCGTCGGTCTCGTCCTCGTCGATCTCGAGACACGGCGCGGCGACGCCCGGCGAGTACGCCAGCGAGAGGTCGCGTTGCGTGTTCGTCGGCTTGGTCGTCGAAATCTCGATCTTGCCCGGCGGATCGGTCCGATGGTACTCGAGTGCGTCCTCGTCTAATCCCATATCGGGGACACTGCGGGCGACTACAAAAAACAATGCGAAGGGGAGTTTCGACGAACGTCGAAACACACCGGAGTCCGCGGTCGCAGTTCGACCGAGTAAAAGCCAGGGTTTCGACCGTTTTATACGCTCCGCGGAAGTGTGGTGGGGTATGGACGTCGCGCTTGGTGGGACCTTCGACCCCGTTCATGACGGCCACCGACGGCTGTTCGAACGGGCGTTCGAACTCGGGGACGTGACCGTCGGCTTGACCAGCGACGACCTCGCCCCGAAGACACGAGACGTCGACCGGCGGGTCCGGTCGTTCGACGAGCGGAAACACGACCTCGAGGCCGAACTCGAGTCGATCGCGGCCGATCACGACCGCGAGTTCGAGGTTCGGAAACTCGAGTCGCCGACGGGGATCGCAACGGAACCGCAGTACGACTACCTCGTCGTTTCGCCGGAGACCCGCGAGGGCGGCGAGCGGATCAACGAGATCCGACGCGAACGGGGCCACGACCCGCTCGAGGTCGTCGTCGTCCCGCACGTCGTCGCCGACGACGGCGACATCATCTCGAGTACCCGGATCGTTCACGGCGAGATCGACGAACACGGCAACGTCGTCGACGGGGCGTGACCGCCGCGCAGGGAACCGACCCGTCGACAAGACGCGCCGGACCGACGATCGATTGCTGTCGGACAGTACCGGTCGATACGGCTTCGTATCGTACAGTTACGTCGAGACGGTTCGCTTCTGCGCCGTCGAACGGCCGCGCTACGGGACGCTTACCAGCGCGGCGGCTCGAGGCCCGCCGCCTCGAGCAACTCCTTCCAGCGCGACTGGATCGAGAGCCGGGAGACGTCGGCGGCGTCGGCGACCGCGCCCTGCGTGCGGCCGTCGCCGGCGACGAGCGAGCCGGCGTAGAGGCTGGCGGCCAGGACCGCGCGCTTCGATCGATCGGACTCGGGGACGTCCGTCAGAAAGAGGTCGGCCGCACACGAACGGGCCTCCGTCGAGAGCTCGAGGCGGTCGGCGATCGTCTCGAGTTCCGCGAGCCACGGCTCGTACTCGACCCGGTCACGGGCGCTGTGCATAGTCGTCCTATCGGGTCGGGCGGCATAAACGTGCGGTCGCGGCTGGCCGCCGACGGCCGTCCGTCGCCGCCAACAGGCTGCTACCGATCGCAACGCTCGACTACGAGCGACGGGATACTGGGCCGCTCGCGGCGGATTCGACTAGGGGCCGACTACTTAAGCTCGCGTCGACCGTGCGATCGGGTGACCCGCGGCGCGTCGGAGCCACCTCATGACGGAACCGACCTGCAAACTCGTCTGTACCGGCTGCGGGCTCGAGTTGGCCTACCGGGAGCGGTCGCTGGCCGAACGGGCCGCGGAGTTACACCAGCTCCGGGACGCGGAACACGTGACGTTCATCGTCCCGCCGGACTGGTCGCCCGAGGAGCCGGTGACCCGCTGTTGACGCGGACCGACAGGTACTTACTCGATTCGCGAAAAGCCGGGACCGAGCGCGGGTAGCCAAGCTAGGCCAACGGCGCAGCGCTTAGGACGCTGTCCCGTAGGGGTCCGCCGGTTCGAATCCGGTCCCGCGCATGCTTCTCCGAGCGACTCCGCGAGGAGAAGCATCGCGACGAGGATTCGAACGAGAGAAGACGACTCGCTTCGCTCGTCGTCTTCGCGTTGTTCGAATCCGGTCCCGCGCGCCGTTCCGAAAGGTGCCAGCACCTCCTCGAGCCACGCTGCCGTCACGAGCGATCCGCGAGCGCCAGCGGTCGGCGTCCGGCCGTGAGACCGACGGCCGCCAGCGACGCGCCGATCGTTTCGGCCGGTCACCGCGGAGAGAAACGACAGACGAGCGTCAGACGCTCCATAACGCTTATTCGGGCAGAAAAAGGTTGTATGGTCAATGGCCGGGTTAGACGACGCCTTCGGGGATCTCTTCGCGAGTGTCGATGCGGTCGTACTTTTCTCACCCAGCGGCTCCTACTACGAGCGGTTCGTGGACATCGAGGACCTCGACGTGATCGTCGTCGGAACCGAAAACGCCGTCGGCGCCGAGACGTTCGTCGAACTCCCGCTCGAGTTCGGCAACGTCGCCGAACGGATCCGATACGGCCTCGAGGGGGCCCTCGAGCAAGGCGTGATCGAGGACGGCGACGAGCTGGCCTGTGCGACCAGCGTCTTCGACGACGGGATCGATACCGTCTCGCGGGTGCGGGCCGACGCGGAGACCCGGACGGGGATCTACGACCTGTTCGTCAAGTCCCGGGCGGAGCCGGAAGTGGTCAAGTCGGTGCTGGAGGTGGCGATCGAGCTTGGGAAGAAGGGCCAGAAGGGGAAGCCGGTCGGCGCGCTGTTCGTCGTCGGCGACGCGGGCAAGGTGATGAACAAGTCCCGCCCGCTCTCGTACAACCCCTTCGAGAAGTCCCACGTCCACGTCGGCGACCCGATCGTGAACGTGATGCTCAAGGAGTTCTCGCGGCTGGACGGCGCGTTCATCATCTCCGACGCGGGCAAGATCGTCTCGGCGTATCGCTACCTCGAGCCCTCGGCGGAGGGGGTCGACATCCCGAAGGGGCTGGGCGCGCGCCACATGGCCGGCGGCGCGATCACGAGGGACACCAACGCGATCGCGATCGTCCTCTCGGAGAGCGACGGCCTCGTCCGTGCGTTCAAGGCCGGAGAGCTCATCCTGGAGGTCGATCCGGAGGCGTACTGATATGGTAGCGTGGCAGCCGCTCCTCAACGAACCGGCCGTCATAGCCGCGGCGGTACTGGCGCTCGGTCTCGTCGTCGGCTACCTCGTCGGCCGGCTCAACGAGGAGTTGCTCTCGGCCTCGGGCGTCCCCGAGGCCGTCGAGGGGACCCCCTTCGAGCGAACCGCCCAGTCGATCGGCACCTCGACGGTCGAGATCGTCGCCCGCCTGAGTTCGTGGTTCATCTACGGGATCGCGGTGTTGACCGCGATCCACATCGCCCAGTTGCTCGACACCGACGCCTTCTGGTTGCGGGTCACGGAGTTCGTCCCCCAACTGTTCATCGCCGTCCTCGTCCTCATCCTGGGGTTCATCGTCGCGGACAAGTCCGAACTGATCGTCAGCGAGTACCTCCGGGGCGTCAAGCTCCCCGAAGTCTCGGTCATCCCGAAGGTCGTCAAGTACTCCGTCCTCTACGTCACCTTCATCATCGCACTGGGACAGGTCGGCGTCCACGTCCTGGCGCTGTTGATCCTGCTGACGGTCTACGCCGTCGGCATCGTCGTCGTCGGCACCGTCGCGTTCAAGGACTTCCTCGTCTCGAGCGCGGCGGGCATCTACCTGCTGCTCAACCAGCCCTACGGGATCGGCGACGAGATTCGGATCGGCGACCAGACCGGCATCGTCCAGGAGGTCGACCTGTTCGTCACCAAGATCGAGGACGACGCCGAGGAGTACATCGTCCCCAACCGGAAGGTCCTCGAGGACGGGATCGTCCGGATGCGGGACTGATAGGATCGAGACGGCGACCGACTACTCGAGCGAGAGGCCGGCGTGCCAGCGGTCGACGCCGGCCTCGCGTTTGACGGCGTCCATCGTCGCCAGCAGGTGCGTCGCGAGCGTCGCGGTCTCGGCTGCCCGTGATTCCCCTTCGGTCCGGAACTCGCCGGTCTCGCGGTTGGCGTAGACGGTACAGACCGCGCCGGCGCGGAGCCCGTAGAGGTTCGCGAGGGTCAGGATCGCGCTCGCTTCCATCTCGATGTTCTTTACGTTCGCCGCCTTGAGTTCGTCGACCAGCGCGTCCGCGCCGGCGGCCTCGAAGCCCTCGAACCCGGGCCGGCCCTGCCCCGCGTAGAACGAGTCAGAACTCATCGTCACGCCGGTGTGGTAGTCGTAGCCCAGCCGCTCGGCGGCGGCGACCAGCGCCGAGACGACCTCGCCGTCGGCGGCCGCCGGGTAGTCCTCGCGGACGTACTCGTCGCTGGTCCCCTCCTGGCGGACCGCGCCGGTCGTGATCACCAGATCGCCGACGTCCATGTCGGGCTGAATCGCGCCGCAGGAGCCGACCCGGAGGAAGGTGTCGACGCCGATCCGGGCCAGCTCCTCGACCGCGATGGCGGCCGACGGACTGCCGATCCCCGTCGACGTGACAGAGATCGGCGTCCCCTCGTAGCTGCCGGTCGCGGTGCGGTACTCCCGGTGGTGGCCGCGGACCTCGTGGTCGTCCCAGACCGCCGCGATCGTCTCGAGCCGCTCGGGGTTGCCCGGCAGCAACACGGTGTCGGCCACGTCCTCGGGGCCGACCGCGAGGTGGTACTGCTCGTCCGCGTTCGGGTCTTCGCTGTCGCGAGTCATCGAGTAGCGGCGGTTCGGGACGACGCTGTATATAAACAGGGGGCGCACGTAGCGACGGTATGGCACGCGGGACGCTCACGGACACCTACGTCGCGGCGATCCAGCACGATCTGGCCGACCTGCCTGCGGACGCGACCCGGATCGGCGTCGTCCGCCGGCCGACCTCGTGGTTCCACGCGGCCGTCGACGAGAACCTGCCCGAGCTCGGTCCCCCGGAACCGCTCCTCGAGTCGATGCGCGGCGCCGAGGAGGACATGAAGATGCAGGGGCTCTGCGAGGAGGGGGCCCACAACGCCGCGTGGGAACAGGTCGGATTCGGCGAGGCGTACCGCGACTACCTCGAGGACGACGGCGACGCGCGGGCGGCGATCGAAGCGCTTTCCGACAGGCTGGCCGCCGGCGAGTCGCTGGCGCTGGTCTGCTACGAGAACACCGAGAAGAAGCGGTGCCATCGGACGATCCTCCGGGAGCACCTCGAGAACTGAGTCGGATCCGTCTCGGTGCCGGCGTCGATCGACCGGCGGTCCGAACCGCGACGGCGGGTTCGACGGCAGCGGCCACCACTCACTCGAGCGTCTCCTCGGTAATCGTATTCGGCAGGAGCTCCCCCAGCGCGTACTCGCTCACCTCGTCCCCGCCCTCGTCGCAGATCACGGCGAGGTCGTCGTCGCAGAACTCCGCGAGGGTCTGGCGGCACATCCCGCAGGGCGTGACGCCGTCCCGCCGGTCGGAACTGACCGCGAGCCGCGCGAACTCGCGGTGGCCGTTCTTGACCGCCTCGGCGACCGCGACCTCCTCGGCGTGGAGGCTGTTGCTGTAGTTGGCGTTCTCGAGGTTGCAGCCGGTAAAGACCGCGCCGTCTTCGGTCTCGAGGGCGGCGCCGACCCGGTACTCGGAGTAGGGGACGTGGGCCCGGTCCTGTGCGTCGCGAGCGGCCGCGATCAAGTCGGTCATGGGGACCGGTTCGACCGGCGGGAACCAAAGGATGTCGGCTTCGACGCCGGTCGACGGCGACCGCTACTGAACGTTCTCGATCGCCGACTCGACGACTGCGCTCGCCTCGTCGACGAGGTCGTCGACCGTCTCGCTTTCGGCGTAGAGGCGCACGTAGGGTTCGGTACCGCTCGGACGAACCAGCAGCCACGAGGCGTCCGCGAACTCGAGGCGGACGCCGTAGTCGGTGTCGACGGCGGCCTCGGGGAACGCGTCGGGGAGATCGCGCTCGAGGGCGGCCATGGCGTCGGCCTTGGCCGGGTCGGGGCAGTCGAGGCTGACCTTTCGGTAGGGGCGTTCGGTGACCGGCTCCCGGAGTCGGTCGGTGTCGCCGGCTTCGGCGACGAGCGCGGCGACGACCGCGGCGCTGACGACGCCGTCGATCCAGCCGCCGAAGGCGGTGTGGATGTGCTTCCAGGGCTCGGCGGCGAAGGAAATCTCGGTGTCGGCCGAGCCGCGCTCGCGCTCCCTCGCGATTCCCTCGTGGAGCGCCCCGAGCCGGACCCGTTCGACCCGGCCGCCGGCCGCGCGGACCCGCTCGTCGATGCGGGCGGAGGCGTTGGGCGTGGTGACGACGACGGGGTCGTCGGCGTCGCTGTCGGCCGCGTAGCGGGCCGCGACCACCGCGAGGACCGTGTCCTCGTGGATCACGTCGCCGTCGGGACCGAGAACGACGAGCCGGTCGGCGTCGCCGTCGTGAGCGAGCGCGAGATCGAACTCGCCGTCCGCGACGAACGCCGAGAACTCCGAGAGCGTCTCCGGAGTGGGCTTGCTCCCCCGGCCGGGGAAGTGGCCGTCGACGGAGGCGTTGACCGCGACGACCGCCGCGCCGAGGCGCTCTAAGACCTGCGGCGTCGCGAGCGCGCCGACGCCGTTCCCGCAGTCGACGGCGATCCGGAGTTCCGCGAGCGGGTTCGCCGGGGTCGCGGCGTCGCCGTCGGTCCCGCCGTCGGCGAACCGCGCCCGGACGTAGTCGGTGACCGCGTCGCGGTACGTAGAGAGGACGGCGAGGCGTTCGCCGTCGCCCCACTCGTCCCAGCGGACGGGGCCGTCGTCGGCCGCGACGGCCTCGTCGACGGCCCGTTCGGCGTCGCTGTCGTACTCGACGCCGTCGACGAAGAGCTTGATCCCGTTGTCCGCGGGCGGGTTGTGGCTGGCGGTGAGCATCACGCCCTGCCGGCCGCGCGAGGCGTAGGCGAGCGCGGGCGTCGGCACCTGCCCCAGGCGGCGGACGTCGGCCCCGGCGCTCTCGAGGCCGGCCTCCATCGCCGCCGCGAGCGCCGGACCCGTTTCTCGGCCGTCGCGGCCGACGACGAACGTCGCTCCGGGCTCGCCGGCGGCCTGTCCGACGGCGAGCGCGAGCGAGGGCGTTACCTCGTCGACGGGGCCCCGAATCCCCGCGGTTCCGAAGAGAGTCATACGCGCCCGTTCCGCGAGCAGCCACTTAGCAACGTTGCAACTCGCTGCGGACGGTGGAGGGGACCGGGAAAATGGGGTTACTCCGCGGGCAGGTCGTCGATCAACACGACGGCCTCGCCGTCGATCACGGTCGCGTCGTCGTCTTCGTTGCGGACGACCGTCTCGAGGCGGTACTGGTCGTTGCCGAGGTCCTCGACGATCTCGACGCGGGCCGAGACCCGATCGCCGATGCCGACGGGGCCGCTGAACTCGAGGTCCTGCGAGAGGTAGATCGTGAGCCCCGGCAGGCGGGCGAGGGCGGCGCTGATGAGCCCGGAGACGAGCGTCCCGTGGACGATGCGTTCGCCGAAGCGGGTGTCGGCGGCGAAGTCGTCGTCCAGGTGGAGGCGGTTCGTGTCGCCGCTGACCGCGGCGAAGGCCCGGACGTCCTCGTCGGTCAGCGCCTTCTCGAACGTGACGGTGTCGCCGACGCTGATGTGATCGGGGTCGTCGACGGTGCGGTCGAACTGCCAGTCGAGATCGGAGTACTCGATGGAGGGGATCGGCGGGGCGATCCTGTCGGCGTCGGAACCGCGGTCGCCGTCGGCGGCGGCGGGGACCATCGCGGAGACGGCCGCGCGGTTGGCCGCGGTCGCGGTCCGGAGGAACCCGCGGGTCATCGCCGACCAGGCGTCGGTCATGGCGGCGAAGTTCTCACCCCCAGCGTTCTCGTGTGACATCTACGGGCGGCTAAGCGGGGGACGTATATGACTTCTTTGGCTGTTTTCCGGTCGCTTCAACACCGTTTTACCGGCCTGAAGCCGCCGTAAGAGGCGATTACAAACGGGTCGTATTCACCGCTCATAGCGCCGTCGAGACGTCGCGATCGGTCGCGCGCGAGCGTCGCCCGCGCTCCGCTCGAGCGAGCTTTCGGTAGCGGGACCGTCGCCGGCGCCTCCAGACCGTAACCCGCTCCGACCCTATCCGAACCATTCAATGGCAGGAGATGGTATCTAGTGGAAAGCCTTATTACGGCCGCGGTCCAAAGTACTGTTGATGACGGACGACTCCGACCGATCGCCCTGGTTCCCGCCTGCCATGTTTACCGAGCAGGTGCAGGAAGCGGGCGAGCAGGTTGCCCAGTCCCAGCAGGAGATGATGAAGCAGGTGCTGCAGGCCACCTCGGCGAACCCGCTCGAGGACACGTCGGCCTTCGGTCCGATGAACATGGGCACGGCGACGTTCAAGGCCCGCGTCCAGAGCGGCGGTCGGATCAGCATTCCCGAACCCGAACGGGACGCCCTCGACATCGAGGAGGGCGACATCGTCCAGACGATCGTCGTCCCCGTCAAACGCAACCGAGAGGAGCAATCATGACTCAGAACCCATTCACCGCAGTCTTCGACGCACAGCGCACCGCACTCGAACAGAGCCAGTCGTTCACCCACGAGGCCCTCGAGGCCCAGCAGACGTCGATCAGCGCCTTCGCCGACGCGATCGAGACCTCGAGTTCGCTCGCCGAATCCAACGCCGAGCTGACCAAGGGCGCGATCCACGCCTACTTCGACGCCCTCGAGGCCTCGCTGCCCGAGGAGGCCGCCGAGTTCGACGAACTCCGCGAGCTCGTCGACGAGGGCTTCGACTCCGCGACCGAGGCCCAGTCGCAGTCGCTCGAGGCCGTCCTCGAAGCGCTCGAGGAGTCCGAACTCGCCTACGAGGAGTTCGCCGCGAACTACTCCGAGGTCGTCGACTCGTCGTTCGATGCCGCCCTCGAGGCCCACGAACAGGTCGAGGAGAACGTCGAAGCGGTCGCCGAGGACGTCGAGACCGCCGCCGACGAGTTCGACGCATCGGCCTGAATCAGGCCCCCCCGTTTTTCACCATCCATCCCCAATTTTCATACATGTCAGACACACCCCAGCCCCAGGCGGGAGATTGGAACGCGTTCGTCGAACAGTGGAACGAGCAGTTCCTCGACGCCCTCGAGGACAACATGGAGGCCCAGGCCCAGTTCGTCGAGCGCTGGTCGGAAAGCGTCGGCGACCTGAGCGAGGAAGAGGAGCTCTCCGACGGCGTCGAGGGCTACGCCCGCGCCTACGAGACGTGGATGAACGCCTCCCAGCAGATGGTCGAGCGGATGAACGACCAGCTCGAGGGCGAGGACGTCGATATCGAGGAGTTCCGGGACATCTGGCTCAACACGGCCAACGAGGCGTTCAAGGACGTCATGTCGACGACCGCGTTCGCGAAGATGACCGGCGAGACCGTCGGCGACGTCCTCGAGTTGCAACAGGAGGCCGACGAGGCCGCCCAGGAGACGCTACACACGCTCGGCTTCGCGACCGAGGACGACGTCGTCGAGGTCGGTGACCGCCTGGTCGAACTCGAACGCCGCCAGCACGCCGTCGAGCAGAAACTCGACCGCGTTCTCGACCACCTAGAGGAGCAATGAAGAACCCCTTCGCCACCGCCCTGAACATGCAACGACAGGCCTGGGAGGCGACCGCCGACCTGGCCGAGAAAAGCAGCGTCGCTCCCGACCGGACCGAAACCATCGAGAACGTCGGGGTCGGGAAGACGCCCAGCGAGGTCGTCTACGAGGAGAACAAACTCCGACTCCTCCACTACGAGCCGATGACGGAGGAGCAACACGATATTCCCATCCTCGTCGTCTACGCGCTGATCAACAAGCCGTACATCCTCGACCTCCAGCCGGACCGCTCGGTGGTCCAGACACTGCTCGAGGCCGGCTTCGACGTCTACCTGATCGACTGGGGCGAACCCTCCAAGCTGGACCGGTCGCTCGGCCTCGACGACTACGTCAACCGGTACATCGACAACTGCGTCGACGTGGTCCGCGAGCGCTCGGGTCAGGACTCGATCAACATCCTCGGCTACTGCATGGGCGGGACGAAGTCGGCCATGTACGCCTCGCTGTACCCCGAAAAGGTCGAGAACCTGGCGCTGATGGCCGCCGGGCTCTGCTTCGACGGCGACGGCGGCGTCCTCGAGCTGTGGGGCAGCGAGAACTACTACGACCCCGAAACGGTCACGGACACGTTCGACAACGTCCCCGCCGAGTTCCTGGACGTCGGCTTCGCGTTGATGGACCCGATCGCGAACAACGTGACGAAGTACGTCCGCTTCTACGACAACATGGAGGACGAGGACTTCGTCGAGAACTTCGCCCGGATGGAACGGTGGCTCGACGAGGGGATCGACGTCGCCGGCGAGGCCTACGAGGAGTTCATCCGCGACATCTACCAGGAGAACAAGCTCCACGAGAACGAACTCACTCTGGGCGGCGAACGCGTCGACCTCGCTAACATCGACATGCCCGTCCTCCAGATCGTCGCGGAGTACGACCACCTCATCCCGCCGGAGGCCTCCAAGCCGTTCAACGACGCCATCGCCTCGACCGACACCGAGGTCCTCGAGTTCGCGACGGGACACATCGGGATGTCCGTCTCCTCGCGGAGCCACGAGGAACTCTGGCCGGCGGTCTGTGACTGGTTCGAAGCACGCTCGAACGGCGACGAGTCCGGTGCCGACGACCTCGCCGACGGCGGCGTCGAGACGGAGGACGACATCGACGCAGAGACGAGCGAGTTCCACGGCGAGGACCGCTCGGACGGGGAGATCGCCGAACGCGGCGAGAGCGATGTCCAAGAGGAGCCGGCTGAACCGGGCGAGATGACCGTCGACGAGGACGTCGTCGAGGAGGTCGCCGACGAGGAGGCCCCCTCGGAGATCGAGTCAGAGGCCGACGATCTCACCGATCTCCGCGGGATCGGCGAGGCCTACGCCGAGGACCTCGCCGGGGCCGGCATCGAGACGTTCGAGGGACTGGCCGACGCCGACGCGGCCGAACTCGCCGCCGAAACGGGCATCTCGCCGAACCGGATCGAAGACTGGATCGAGCAGGCGCGCGAGCGCTGACGGCGGTGTCGACGACGGAGCGTTCGGATCGCCCCCGCTCGCCCTCCTGTTGTTCTCACCCTCACAGTAGTGATAGCTAACAGGTCGTTATTTACCATCGGACGTTGAATGTGTGATCCATGTCCATGGATGGTCGCACCTGCGTTATTACGGGCTCGGCGAAGGGGATCGGTCGCGGCATCGCCGAGTACCTCGGCGAGGAGGGGGCGAACGTCGTCATCAACTATCGGTCGTCGGAGGGGGAGGCCTACGAGGCCGTCGACACGATCGAATCGGCCGGCGGCTCGGCCGTCGCCGCCCAGGCCGACGTCTCCGACCGCGCGGCCGTCGAGAACATGGTCGAGGTCTGCCACGAGGCGTTCGGCCCGGCGGACGTCCTCGTGAACAACGCCGGGATCACGGCCGACAAGCAGTTCACCGAGATGTCCCCCGAGGAGTGGAACCGCGTGATGGACGTCAACCTGGGCGGCATGTTCAACTGTACGCAACTGTTCTACGACGACATCTGGAACGCCGAGGAAGGTCGGTTGATCAACATCTCGAGCGTCGTCGGCAAGCAGGGTAACTACGGCCAGGCCAACTACGCGGCCGCCAAAAGCGGGATGTTCGGCTTCACGCGAACGATCGCCCTCGAACTCGCGAAGGGCGGCTCGACGGCCAACTGCGTCGCGCCGGGCTTTACCGCCACCGACATGCTCGAGAGCGTCCCGGACAAGGTGTTAGACCGGATCATCGCGGGGATCCCCCTCGAGCGGCTGGCCGAGGTCGAGGATATCGCATCGGTAGTCCGGTTTCTCGCCAGTAAGGACTCCTCGTACGTGACCGGCGAAGTGATCGACGTCAACGGCGGGATGGACCTGTAGGCGACGGTCGGTCGCTCGCTGTCCCACCGCTTCGCTCGGGTCCGAACCGCGACTCAGGCCGAGCCGCCCGGGAGTCCCGAAATCGCGTCCGTCGTCTCCGCGGCGAGTTCAGCGACGATCTCGCCGGCGGGACGATCCCCGTCGATCAGCCCGACGCTCTGGCCGGCGAACAGCGCCATCGATTCGACATCGCCCTCGACGTCGGGCGTCGCGAGCGCCTCGTCGTAGCGCTCGATCCGCTCGTCTTCGTCCGTCCGCGCGACAATGTCGTCCTCGCCCGGCCGGTCTCCCGCGGGCGGCCGCCCCTCGCGCTCCCACCGCTCGAGCGTCTCGTTCTCGAGGACCCGATGCGGCGTCCCCGGCCAGCCCTTGTCGAACAGCGTCGTGTGGGCGGTGTCGGTCTCGTCGCTCTCGCGGAGCCGCCGCCGGTACGCGTCGTGGACGCGCGCCTCATCGCTCGCGACGAACCGGGTACCGAGCCACGCGCCGTCGGCCCCGAGCGCGAGCGCGGCGGCGATACCCCGCCCGTCGGCGATCCCGCCGGCCGCGACGATCGGCACCGCGTCGCCGACCGCGTCCGCGACCCGCGGCACGAGCGCGGTCGTCGTCACCTCGCTCTGGACGTGGCCGCCGGCCTCGAGCCCCTGCGCGACGACGAAATCGACGCCGGCGGCGACGGCGCGACGGGCCGCCTCGGCGCTGTCGACCGTCTGGCCGACGATCACGCCCGCATTACGAATCCGTTCGACGAACGGCGCGGCGTCGCCGAACGAGAGGGTTACGACCGGCGCGCCGGCCTCGAGGACGGTCTCGAGGTGGTCCTCGGTGTCGAGGACCGTCGTCGCCTCGTCGAGCACGAGGTTGACCGCGAACGACTCGTCGGTCAGTTCGCGTGTCTCGCGGATCGCCCGCTCCGTTTCCTCGCGGTCGCGCCACGTGACCGCGAGGTGACCGAGCCCGCCGGCGTCCGAGACGGCGGCCGCGAGTTCGGGAGTCGTCGCGCTCCCGATCGGGGCCTGCACGATCGGATACTCGACCTCGAGCAGATCGCAGAGTCGCGTCTCGAGCGTCATTCTCGACTACCCCCGCCGCTTTTCCTTCTCGAGGACCCGGACGTTCTCGATCCCGGTGTCGGGGTACTGGCCGTCGGCGTCCTTCTCGACGGCCTTGACCATGTCCCAGACGACGTTCAGGCCGGTCGTCACGCCCTCGAGGGCCTCCATCTCGCAGCCGGTCTTGCCGGTGGTCTCGACGGCGACGCGGAGCTCGATCCGGTCCTCGCCGAGGTCGAACTCGGTGTCGACGTTCGTGATCGGGATCTGGTGGCACATCGGGATCGTCTCCCAGGTGTGTTTGACGGCCTGAATCGCGCCGACGCGGGCGGTCGCGAGGACGTCGCCCTTGCCGACCTCGTCGGCCCGGATCGCCTCGATCGTCGCGGGCCGCAGGCGGATCTCGCCGGCCGCGACCGCGCGGCGCTCGCTGTCCGGCTTGTCGCCGACGTCGACCATCTGGACGTCGCCCTCCGCGGTGGTGTGCGTGAGATCGTCGGCGCTGCCGTCGCCCGCACCGTCGGTCGAGCGATCGTCACTCATCGCTCCCACCCCAGAGTACCGCGGGGAGCTCCGCGAGCATGTCCGACGCGAGGAAGCCGTAGTCGTCGCGCTCGGCGAGCCGCTCGCCCGCGAGTCCGTTGACGTGGGCGCCCGCCGCGGCGGCCTCGAGCGGGTCAGCGTGCTCGAGCAACGCCGCGACGATCCCGGCGAGCGTGTCGCCGGTGCCGCCGACTTTCATGCCCACGGTTCCGGAACGGCTGATTCGCGTCCGCTCGCCGTCGGTGATCACGTCGTTTTCCCCCTTCGCGAGGACGACGTGTCCGAGGTCGGCCGCGAAGGACTCGATCTCGTCGGCCGCGGCGGTCAAATCGTCGGCGTCCGGGCCGCCCATCCGCGCCAGTTCGCCGCGATTGGGCGTACAGACCAGCGTCGCGTCGGTATCGATCTCGGGGACGACCGCGAGCGCGTCGGCGTCGACGACCGCCCGGCCCGCGTACGACGAGAGGAACTGGCGGGTCGCCTCGAGGGTCTCGTCGGCGGTCCCGAGGCCGGGGCCGATGACGACGACGTTGTCGTAGTTCTCGGCCGTCTCGAGCAGGTCTTCGGCCACGTCGGGCGTGAGGACCTCACTGTCGTAGGGCTGGACGATCAGGTCCTCGCCGTAGCCCTGGATCTCGCCGGCGACGGAATCGGGGGCGGCGACGAAGGACAGTTCCGCGCCGGCCCGCAGGGCGGCCTGTGCGGCCAGCGCCGGCGCGCCGGTGTAGGGGCCGCCGCCGATGACGTTGGGTCGCCCCTCGCGACCGTCCGGCCGCGCGAGGGCCACGTCGCCGGGGCCGACGAACCGCTCGGCGGCGGCCGGGATGCCGATGTCCGCGACGGTGACCTCGGCCGCGAGGTCGTCGAGTCCCGGCTTCGTCTCGTGGAAGGTGACGACCCGATCGGCGTCGACGCCGTTGTCGGCGTGGTCGCCGCCGTCGGCGTCGAACCCGGAGGGGACGTCGACCGAGACGACGGTCGCGTCGGCGGCGTTGATCGCCGCGGCCGCGGTCGCGGCCGGCTCCCGCAACTCGCCGCTGATCCCCGTCCCCAGCATCGCGTCGACGATCACGTCCGCGTCGGGGATCTCGACGGCGCTCGAGTCGGTGACCTCGCGCGTCTCGTAGTCGGCTCGCTGCAGGGCGGCCCAGTTCTCGCGGGCGATTTCGGTCCCGATGGTCTCGGCCCGGCCCAGCAGCAGCGTCGCGACCGAATACTCGTCCAGAAAGCGGGCCGCGACGAACGCGTCCCCGCCGTTGTTGCCACGGCCGGCGACGACGACGACGCTCGCGCCCGGCTCCGCTTCCTCGCGGACCGCGCGAGCGACGGCGCCCCCGCTCGACTCCATCAACTGCTTTCGCGGCACGCCCAGCGCCGCGGCGTTCTCGTCGACGGCTGCCATCCGCTCGCCTGTAATCATGGCTACCGGTTCGACCGGCCGACTGGTGAAGATTGCGGACGGCCGGTAGCCTCCGACCGTCGCAGACCTCTGTCCCGCGGTGAACGTCTCCTGGCACGACGGTATCTCGAGCGGCCCGGGCATCCAGCGAGCCGTGATGCGTGCTCTCGAGACTCGCGAGAGCCCCACTCGATAACGATTATTCGATTTAATTTCGCGGCTAGAACTGTGAACGCGTAAGTACCTCCGGCCCGTACCTGCTACATGAACGCGCTCGAAGCAACCGATCCGATCGACAGCGCCGACGACGAGTTTCCCGACCCCCCGCTCGCGCAGCCGGACCCCGACGTCCACCTGCCCGGGACGCCGACCGTTGCGTTCGTCGAGTACGTCGAGATCGCCGTACGGGCCCTGCGTCGCTGAGCCGGTGCCGGCGTGACCGAGGCGGCTCCGCGACCGAGATCACCGAGCGACGGCTCAGTACCGAATTTCGAACCCGTCCTCGCCCCGCGGCGTTTCGTACTCGACCGCGACGTCGTCGACCTCGGCGGCGGGGCTACCCGCGTGACACCACTCGACCATCGCCTCGACGGCGTCCTCCGGGCCCTCGAAGACCGCCTCGACGCGGCCGTCCTCGAGGTTCTTCACCCAGCCGTCGACGCCCTCTTGCCGGGCCGCGTCGCGGGTGTTCGCGCGGTAGTAGACGCCCTGGACCGTTCCGGAGACGAAGACGTGTGCGCGGGTTCGATCGGTCATGGTCGTGGCCTCGAGCGCGACGGGCAAAAATCCGGGGCCGTTCGGTCGGCGAACGATGCGAGGACGACGCGTCGAAAACGGCCCGCCGCGTTCACCGCGGCTCTTCGTAGCGGCGAGCCCCAACGATCATCCGGGCGGCGAGCCCGACGACGCCGACGGCGAACGCGATCCAGATCGCGTCCGAGCCGCCGGACGAATCGGCGTACTCGACGGCGGCGACGAAGAGTACGAGCGCCGCCACGTACAGCGTGTTGGTGCCGACGAAGTCCGCCAGCCCCTCCTCGTCGGTGACCCGGTCCGGATCGTAGCCCGCGATCAGCCGAACCGCGCCGAAGTACTTGATCAGGACTCCGAGCGCTCCGATGGACCCCGCGGTCACGAGGAGACCGATGACCGAGTCGGTGACCATACCGAACAATTGACACCGATCTCACAAAAATCCTTCCGAGCGTCGGCGGTATCGGCGGGACCCGCGCTCACGAACCGGTGGAGAGATCCGTCACTCGCCGGTTCGGAGGTGATGGAAGATGTACGTCTGGGCGTACCCCGCGTACTCGCCGCCCAGTCGGTCTCGGATCGCTCGAGAGGTACCGGCGTAGGAACCCCGGTCGCAGTCGGGGTAGTACTCCTCGATCGCCGACCGAATCCACGTATCGAGCGGGACGGCCTCGTCGAAGCCCAGCGAGAACAGCAGGACGCAGTCGGCGACCTTGTCGCCGACGCCGACGAACCGCGTCAGGTACTCCCGGGCGGCCTCGTACTCGAGGTCCCGCGCCGCGGCCGGGTGACCCTCGCCGTCGGCGACCATCTCGGCGGTTCGGACGACGTAGGGGGCGCGGTACCCCAGTCCGAGGTCGCGGAGTTCGGCCTCGGTGGCGGCCGCCAGTTGCTCGGGCGTCGGGAACGCGTGGTAGGTCTCGCCGTCGAAGGCGATCGGACTGCCGTACTCCCGAGCTAGCGCCGTGACCATCGAGTGGATGCGGCTCACCCGCATTTGCGCCGAACAGATAAACGAGATCAGACAGCCGAAGGGCGGGTCCTCGACGAGGCGCAGCCCGTGGTGGGCCTCGTATGCCTCCCGGAGCAGCGGATCGTCCGGCCCGGCCGCGACGATCGCCTCGAGGTCGTCGTCCAGCTGCAGGAGTCGCCGGACGATCGGCTCGGCGTCGGTCGTCGATTCCCACTCGAGGCGATCGTCGCGACGCCGAACGCGGATCACGTCGCCGTCGACGACCGTCGAGTACCACGCGTCGGGCGCGGGGTCGCCGCCGTACATCTCGCCGTCCTCGCGTCGCCAGAGGTAGCTCTGGCCGCTCTCGAGCGTCCGATACAGATCGAGGCCGCCGGCGAGGTCCGCGAGCGGGATCGTACCCGTTACCATTCGTTGTGGCCTTCGCGGGGGCGGGCTTTTGCCTTTCGAACCGTCCGGATCGAAACCGGAAGCGCCCGCCATTCCCGTCGGGCGAACCTTCTTACTGTAGGCCACACAATGTCTAGGTATGAATTGCAGGGTTGTCGTCGAAGCTGCCGTGCCGGTATTCGACGTCGAAACGCCGGACGAGGCGATTCGTATCGCCATCTCGAAGACGGGCGAGATGTTGAACCCTGACCTGAACTACGTCGAGATCAACATGGGCGAGCGGACCTCTCCGTCGGGGGAGGAACTCCCGCCCGCGTTCATCGCGGCCGACGAGGCGCTCGTCGCGCTCGAACTGGAGATGACCGTCTTCAACGTCGAGCGCGAGGAACACGCCTCCCGGATCGCGCGCAAGGAGATCGGCCAGCGCCTCGAGAACATCCCGCTCGAGGTTACGCAAATCGAGGTCCTCGACGACGAGGATATCGAGGACGAAACGGACGACTCGGACGAAACGGGATCGGCCGACGACGAGGCCGTCGGATCGTCGACCGACGCCGACGGAGACGAGAACGACGACGAGGAAATCCTCCCCGAGTTCGAGGACCTGGTCGAGTAATCGTTCTTCGAGGGACCCCTTCGACCGCACAGCTGGTAGTTGCGCTTCTCGAGACGCTCGTCGGGCGGCCGAACCTCGACTCGAGACGTAGACGGGACTCGCGAGCGGTTGCGACGATCGGAGGATGCGACGAGTGACTCAGTCGGCAGTAGCGGCGACTGCTTCCTGCTCCCCTTCCTCACGCATGTTCTTCGTGATGCCCCCGGCGAGTGCAAAAACAGCGGCCTTGTGGTCGGTCTTCGATTTGTGGATGGATGTCGGTCGGATCCCTTTGGCTTCGTACTCCTCGAGATCGATCTGACAGTTGTCCCACTCGGCGCACTGGTTCGATACCTCCGCGAGAAGGCCGTGAAGGTGAATGAGCTCCTGCTTCTTCATAACCATCCACTCCTACCCACTGCAGGGTTATATTATTATCTTGAGTTGCGTTAACACGCGACCCGTGGCAATCGAACGGTCTGTCACCGTCCGGTACGGTTCGAATGGATCGCCTACGACGGCGTAATCGCAAGTAGGGGCCGAGGTAGATAATCGTTTCTCGCCGTAATCGCGTTTTTCTTCCCAAGTTCCGATAGGCGGATTTCGGAGAGTTAAATGGTGACTACTGGGAGAACGACGACGAGAGAAGCCGGTGAGCCTAGCCGAGCTGTTTCAGCGTCTGGAGGTCGCGATCCGTTCGCATGAACTCGGCGGTCCGATGGGAGGCGTGACAGTTCGGGCAGTGGAACATCTCCGCGGCCGCGGGGAGTTCGTCGGGGGAGACTTGCCAGTCTTTGGTACATTCAGGGCACAAGAGCTGGACGGTCGTCGTATCCATGTCACTGTCTTTCACGGGGAAGTAGAAAAACGTTGTCGCGGATTCCCGCGGTCGAAAAGTCCACCCGCCTCGAACCGCCTGACAGATCGAAGCCGCTTACGCGGGCGCAGCCGTATCGGAGGCTTCGAGTAGCTCCTTGTAGCGATTGCGGATGGTGACTTCGGAGATGCTAGCGACGTCGCTGACCTCGGATCTCGTCGAGACTGCGTGGCGTGCCGGCCTGGCGGGCGGCGGCGTACAGCGACGCGGTCGCGACGCCCTCGATCGAGCGCCCGGGCAGCAGATCCTCCTCGAGGGCGCGGCGATAGATGACGCTGGCGGTCTCGCGGACGTTCTCGGGGAGGCCGAGCGCGCTCGCCATCCGGTCGATCTCGCCCAGCGCCTGTTTGAGGTTGCGTTCCTTGGAGTCGCGGGTGCGAAAGCGCTCGTTCCAGGTGCGCAGACGCTGCATCTTCTGGCGCTGGCGGCTCGAGAGCGAGCGGCCGTAGGCGTCCTTGTCCTGCCAGCCGATGTTGGTCGAGAGCCCCTGGTCGTGCATCATGTTGGTCGTGGGCGCGCCCACGCGGGACTTCTCGTCCTTCTCGGCGGCGTCGAACGCGCGCCACTCGGGGCCGCGGTCGATCTCGTCTTCCTCGACGACGAGCCCACAGTCCGTACAGACCGTCTCGGCGTGTTCGTCGTCCGAGATCAGGCGGCCGCCACACTCGGGGCAGTGTTCCTGCTCGTCGGATACCGCGGTCTCGTCCTCGGTCTCCGTCTCTCGCTCGTTCGTATAGGTTCGGATGCTCGTATCTGTCATTGTGTATCGGGTGGGTTACTCGGGGCTCCCGGGTGGGGTAATCCAGAAGAAACCCGGTCGCCTCGGCTAACATAGGGTAAGGCCGAAAGCCAGATAACTGTTTCGCCTACTTTATAAACTAACTGGAATTGCTATTATATAGGTTCCGGTTATATATTCATTAATCGTTTACGACTTCGGCGACTGACACCGGCGCCGCGTCGCAGCCGACGCGATTACTCGACGGTAAAGAGGTGACCGTCCCGCGGGACGTCGAACAGTCCGACTCGAGCACCGGCGTCGAGCCACGCGTGCCCGTACGAAAACGACGCGAGCGCGTTGACGAGGTCGTCTTGCTCCCGGAAATGATTGCCGTCCTCCAGATAGGACGCCGCCATCTCGTAGCAGTCGGCAGCCGCGTCGGCCATCGGGGTTCCCTCGGGCGGTGCGACGGTCGCCGCCTCGAGCGCCTCCGCGAGCAGTTGTCCGTACCGGTCCGTCTTTTCCTCGAGATCGGCGGCCATGGTCGTTCCTCGTCGCTCGAACCCGTAAGTTCGTCGCCTCTTCAGTCCGCCCCTCGGAGGAGGATCGGTCGATGCGTTGGAGAGATTCCGATGACCACGACCCGGAAATCACCCGAACGGGAGCGTAACGCGCCATCACGCCGTCATAGCAAGAGGGAGCGATTGCTGAGAACGCAAGCGGTTTAGGCGCTCTACCACAACCGTAACACATGAGCGACCAGCCACGCGTCGAGATCTATACGAAGACCGATTGTCCGTATTGCGAGAAGGCGAAGGACCTCTTCGACAGCAAAGGCATCGAGTACGAGACGTACAACGTCACCGGAGACGACGAACTCTTCGAGGAGATGGTCGAGCGCGCGGACGGCCGACAGACCGCTCCCGAGGTGTTCATCGACGACGAACTCATCGGCGGCTGGGACGACACCTCCGCGCTGAACGAGACCGGCGAACTCGACGAGAAACTCGGCATCACCGAGGGGAGCGGCGACGAGATCGTCGAACACCGAAAACTGATCATCGCCGGCACCGGCATCGCCGGCCTCACCGCCGCCATCTACGCCGGCCGCTCGAACAACGAACCGCTGGTCATCGAGGGCGACGAACCCGGCGGTCAGCTCACCCTGACCACCGACGTCGCCAACTACCCCGGCTTCCCCGACGGCATCGGCGGCCCGGAACTGGTCAACAACATGAAAGAGCAGGCCAAACAGTTCGGGGCCGACCTGAAAAACGGGATCATCGAGTCGGTAGACGACTCGAGCCGTCCCTTCCGCGTCGAACTCAAAGACGGGGACGTCTACACCGCCGACGCCGTCATCGCCGCCTCGGGTGCCAGCGCCCGCACGCTCGACATCCCCGGCGAGGACGAACTCATGGGCTACGGGCTCTCGACGTGTGCGACCTGTGACGGCGCGTTCTTCCGCGGCGAGGACATGCTCGTCGTCGGCGGCGGCGACGCAGCCATGGAGGAGGCGACCTTCCTCACGAAGTTCGCCGATACGGTCTACATCGCCCACCGGCGCGAGGAGTTCCGCGCGGAGGACTACTGGATCGATCGCGTCCAGGAGAAGGTCGACGAGGGCGAGATCGAGATCATGAAAAACACCGAACTGATCGAGATCCACGGCTCGCAGGAGGACGGCGTCGACCACGTCACCCTCGTCGAGAACGAGCAGGGCCACCCCACCGACCGCCTCGACGACCCCGAGACCGAGGAGTTCGACTTCGACGTCGGCGCGGTCTTCTTCGCGATCGGTCACACTCCCAACACCGACTACCTCGAGGACACCGGGGTCGAAACCGACGCCGACGGCTACCTGAAAACGAAGGGCGGCGACGGCGGCGGCCAGACCGAAACCGACGTCCCCGGCATCTTCGGCGCCGGCGACGTCGTCGACTACCACTACCAGCAGGCCGTCACCGCGGCCGGCATGGGCTCGAAGGCCGCGCTAGACGCCGACGAGTATCTGGAGGACCTCGAGCGCGCCGGGTCCACGGCCGAGGAAGCGGAACCCGCCGCGGCCGACGACTAACGCCCGATCCGTTCTGTCGGCTGGATGCCGTTCGCTTCGGCGCTCGTTCTCGATACTGTTGCTGTGATCGGTTCTCCACCGTACAGCGAAGCGGCTGCTCGCTCGAGAACGGACCGGTCTTTGGAACGATAGTTCGGTACCGTTGCAGGAGCTCGACGGACCGCCGACGGGAGTGCGACTGTGCTCCACGTATCTTGCTACTCCGATCGGCTGGCGTCTCTGCGTCCGGTGGCGGCCGTCTCGATCGAACTACGACTCACGTAGTCGGTGGCGGATTTACAGTCAGCTGTCGAGACGCGGCCGGATTCGACGGACGGATCAAACACCTGTCGCTATCGGATGTAGCGTCCGATAAAAGAAACCGCGGAAATTGAGGCCGGCGTGAGCCGGTAGTTCTACGGCTTAGTTCTGACGTCGGAGGGCCAGCATGGCCGCACCGAGCAGCGCGACGAGAGCGACGCCGACACCGAAGCCGGGCGTTCCGTCTCCGCCGTCGTCGCCGTCGCCACCGTCTTCGCCGTCGCCGCCGTCGTCACCGTCT
>SDGW01000091.1_pt1 | contig 35743 bp, 38 predicted proteins | sample 2873831 | NCBI WGS metagenome assembly SDGW01 (sample SAMN08132700, study PRJNA421101) | hypersaline lake metagenome | isolation source: celular fraction 0.22 microns magnesium sulfate-rich crust from ephemeral... | place: Spain: Penahueca Lagoon, Toledo | collected 2011-07 | reverse complement strand
TGCTCCAGTTCGATCTCCCGGAAGTACGTCGCGTGGTCGCGCTCCCACCACCGCTGGAGGGTGACGCCGACCGCGCCACAGACCGCCGAGCGGTCCCCGTCCTCCTCCAGGACCGCCTCGGCAGCCGTCCCGATGTCCGCCAGCGAGCGCCAGAGCCCGCCCGTGTAGCCGTGCTGTTCGGCCCACCGCGTGAGGTCGTCGGGCTCGTCGGTCTCCGGGTCACGGAGCGGAATCTCGTGGTCGTACTCCGGGAGCCCGCGCGGGTTCCGGGGGTCGTGGCCCTCCGCCGCGAGGTACTCCGCCACCCGGTCGTCGAGCCAGTCGAGGACGTCACCGAGGAAGTCGACGGCCTCCTCGACCGCGTCCAGGGAGACCTCGTAGCTCTTCAGTTCGTCCCTGACCTGCTGGCGGTTCGCCTCGCTCTGTTTCGCGGTCGTGAGCAGCTGTCGGAGGTCGTTGCGGGCGCGAGCGAGCGTGTGTCGGCCCACGCGGTCCGAGAGCAGGTCGCGGACGCGCTCCTCCAGGCGGTGGGCCTCGTCGACGACGACGAACGTGCGCTCGTCGAGCAGGTGTTCGGTGAGCCCGCGCGTCTTCGGGTCGAAGAGGTGGTTGTAGTTCCCGACGACGACGTCCGCGTGGTCGAGCAGCACCTGCTGGACGCGGTGCGGGCAGGTGCCGTACTCGACGGCCGCGGGCAGGAAGTCCTCGCTCGTGACGACGCCGTAGTCGCCGACGTCGAAGCCGACCGGCGAGCCCTTGCTCCGGCCGTACCAGTCGGCCTCGAACGGGCAGAACAGCGGCGGGTCGCCGTCCGCGAACTCCTCCGGCGCGCTCGGCTGCACGGGCACGTACGGCGAGTCTGCGCCGTCCGTCCGCAGCGGGTTCTCGGAGAGCGTGTGGCTGGCGTCCGCGCGGGCGGAGCGCGCGAGGTCGCGGGCCTTCGCGGGGTCCCACCACGGGTCGTCGAGCGCGTCCGCGGCGCGCAGGTCCACGAGCTCCCCGGCGTCCTGCCCGTCGAAACTGCCGCCCTCGCCGTCGGCCTCGACGAGGCCAGCGGTGGACTCGCGGAGGTCCTCGCAGCGGTCGTGGACGCTCGCGTCCCGCGGGAACACGTCCTCGCGGCCGTACGGGCAGAGGTCGCGCTTCCCGACGAGCGCGACGCCGTTCAGGGGGTCGTCGAGCCCCGCGTTCATCTGCCGGAGGTCCGCGACGAACTGCTGGAGCTGCTGTTTCACGGGGGTGACGACGAACACGCGGTCGTAGTCGTCCGTGCGGCGGACGAGCTGGGCGGCCGCGGTGAGCGCGGCCATCGTCTTTCCCGTCCCGCAGGGCCCCTCCATCGCGAGGTAGCCGCCGCGCTCGCCGGCGTCGATTGCCGCCTCGACGGCGTCGGCCTGCTGGTCGTAGGGTTCGTCGAACCCGAAGAAGTCGCGCCAGTCGTCGTCGCCCATTCGGTAGACGGTGGGGCGTCACGCGGTATGAACGTACGGATTGCCAGTCGGTGCGCGAGCGCGACGCGGCTAGAACTGCGGGAGCGACAGCGGCACCGACCCCCTCGTGTAGCCGTCCACGGAGCCGTCGGGCCGCACGCGGAAGACGACCGCGGGCCGGTGGCCGACGTCGGGCCGCTCGCCGCGCACGCGGCGCCACTCGTCGTCGGGGAACGACGAGCAGTCCACGAACAGGACCGCGCCGCCGCCGTGGGCCTCCAGCTGGCCGCTGGTCTTCGTCTCCGCGGTCTCCTTGACGGCCCTGACGGGGGTGTTGGCGGCGCGGTCGTTCGTCGGCACCGGCCGCGTGACCTCGACGAGCGTGCCGTGCTCGCCGTCGCGGTCCGCGCGGAAGTCCAGGGAGTGCCCCGTGGTCACCTCGATCTCCGGGGTGATATCGTAGCCGGCCTCGTGGAGCAGCCACGCCGCGTGGAACTCGCTCATTGCGGCGCTCGCGCGGGCCAGGTCGAGGTACTCGGAGGTGCCGAGCTTCCCCGCCATCACGTGCCGCTCGTCGTCGAGGACGCCCGTGTCGAGGAACGACTCGTAGAACGCGAGCGCGTCCTCGCTGTCGGCGTCCGGGAATCCCGCGGCGTGCTCGCTGAAGAACGCGCGGGTCGTCTCGCGGCCGTCCTTCGACGCGAACACGGGCAGGAAGAACCACGACAGCGTCGGGTAGTCCGCGAGCCACGGGTCCTCGTCGTGGAGCTCCGCGAGGAACTCGCGCTGGGCCCACTCGGAGACGGCTTCGGGGGCCTCGGAGAACGACTGCTTGTCGGTGCGCCAGAGCGCTTCCGGCGTCTCCGTGTTGCCGAGCCACCAGCCGCCGTCGCCGTTCCAGCAGAACAGCGCGGTGTCCCCGTTGTCCATGTCGAAGCGCTGCGCCTCGAAGCCGTCGGGGGGTTTGAACCACGGCGTCGAGGAGCGCGCGCCGAGGTTGTCGTCGAGGTCGCGGTACAGCAGATCGCGGACGCGGTCGGCACTCCAGGATTCGGTCGATCGCCGGAACCGCAACGGTTTCGCCACACTCGGAGTAGGGCCGCCGAACTGATGAGTCTATCGTCGCCGCGTCAGCGGGTTAGCTCCAGCTCTTCGGGGCGGTAGGTGACAGCGTCCCGGCCGTAGTCGTCGAACCGGACGACGACGCGTTCACCGTCGCTGCCCGGCCGCACGTCGGTCACGACGCCGTCGTCGCCGTAGTGGGCGTGGTGTTCGTAGCCGTGGACCGCGAGCTTCGCCTTGTCCGCCGACTGCCTGACGACCCGGACGGGCTGCCCGAGCCTGAGCTTCGACCGCGATTGCGACATACGTTACCATACGGCACTATTCAGCAAGTAGCTTTCGGTGGTCTGACGGGAACGGGTCCCCGTTCGGCGCCGGGTGGCGAAGATGTTCGGGGTAGGGCACTCCCGGTGTGGCCGCCAAGCCACGCCTGCAATGGCAGCGAAAACTCTGGACTTGCGCGAGGTACCGCCGCCCGAGCGCCACCCGAAGATACACGACGCGTTCGCGGAACTGGACAGCGGCGAGGCGCTCGAACTCGTCAACGACCACGAGCCCAAGCCGCTGTTCTACGAGATGCAGGCGGAAGTCGAGGCCTTCGACGCGGACGCCTACGAGGTCGAACAGCGCGGCCCCAGCGAGTTCGTCGCCAAACTCCCGAAAGCGTGAGATAGAACGCGTATCTCCGTCGTTCGTCGTGCCCATTCCCTGCCGGTGCGTTCGCACTGGCACTCCCCTGCCGGCGCATCTGCACCGGCACTCCCGTTCCCGTCACCACGCGGCGTCTCTCCCCGCCATCCGCCGCGCTCGACTTCGTTCACCGCGCCGCACACGCTTCGCTATTCGTCTGCGTCCGCCGTGGACTCGTCGTCTCCCACCTGTTTCTCCATCGTGACGCGGTGCGGCTCGTAGCCGCGGCGCTCGTAGAGGCGGCGCGCGGCCTCGTTGTCCCACAGCGCTTCGAGGGCGAGCACGTCCGCGCCATCGTCGCGGAGCGCGCGCTCGGCGTAGTCCAAGAGGGCGGAGCCGACGCCCTCGCCGCGAGCCTCGGGCAGCACGTAGACGTTGTCGACGACGCCGCGGGTCGCGTCCGTCTGGAAGAACCCGGATTCGACGTGGAACATCACGAAGCCGACGGGCTGGCCCGCCGCGGTCGCGACGGCACACGCGTCGCTGTGGACGTACTGCGCCACGAGGTCCTGGGCGCGCTGGCGGTTCTCCTCCGCGCGCAGGTGCGAGCCGTGGCCGCGCTGCTCGCGCGCCAGCGACACCCACAGCTCCGCGACGGCCGCGACGTCGTCCCCGGTCGCCGCCGTCACCGCCATCAGTCTCGCCCCGGTCCGGTCACCGCAGCGCCTCCACTGCGGGGAGCGATTCGCCCGTCAGCAGGCGGAGCGCCGCGCCGCCGCCCGTGCTCACGTGGTCGAACCCGGAGAGCCCGAACTTCCGGATCGCCGCCGCCGTGTCGCCGCCGCCGACGATGGTGTAGTCCGCCTCGGTCGCGGCCGAGAAGACGCCGCGCGTGCCGTCCGCGAACGTGTCGTCCTCGAAGACGCCAGCCGGCCCGTTCAGGACCGCCGTGCCGCTGTCCGCGAGGACGTCGGCGTACGCCTCCACGGTGTCGCTACCGACGTCCTGGATGGGTTCGTTGCGCTCCGGCGGGAGGGCCGCGACGTCGAGTTCGACGCGCTCGCCGTCCCGCTCGACGGCCACGTCCACGGGCAGGTGGATGCTCTCGCCGTGTGCGTCGAGGAGGTCGCTCGCGCGCTCGATTTCGGTCTCGTAGCCGCGGTCGTGGACGAACTCCGTGCTCGCGCGGCCGATGTCCACGCCGTCCGCCGCGAGGAAGACGTTCGCGACCACGCCGGTCACGAGCACGTCCTCGGCGAGGCCGTTGTTCAGGGCGTGCTCGATGACGGTCACCGAGTCGGGGACTTTCGCGCCGCCGACCGCGTACGTCCGCGGCGTCGGCGTCTCCCCGATGGCGCCGAGCACGTCCAGTTCCGTCTCCATCACGCGGCCCGCGTACGAGTCCAGGAGCTCCGGGAAGCCGACGAGCGACGGCTGCGAGCGGTGCGCGGCCGCGAACGCGTCGTTGACGTAGGCGTCCAACACCGGGGAGAGCCGGGAGACGAGGTACGTCTGCGCGGCGCGGTCGGCGTCGAACTCCATGTACTCCTCGCTGTAGAACCGCGTGTTCTCGAGGAGGACCGCCGTGCCGGCGTCGAGCGCGTCGACGGCGTCCCGTGCGTCCTGCGAGAACGTCGCGTCGCAGTACTCGACCGGGAAGTCCAGCAGGTCGTCGAGGCGGTCGGCGTGTGGTTCGAGGCGCGCGAACTCGTCGCCGCCGGGCCGCCCCTGGTGGGCGAGAATCGCGACCCGCGCGCCGCGGTCGAGCAGTTCCGAGAGTGTGTCCACGTGCGCTCGCAGTCGCGCGTCGTCCGCGAGCGCGCCGTCGTCGGCCAGCGGGCTGTTGATGTCGACCCGCACCCCGACTGCGGTGTCCGTCGCGTCGAGGTCGTCGAGGGTCCGTATCGCCATGTGGTGGGACCGAAAGACGGCCCGTGCATAGGCGTTTCTGTCCATTCCGGCGAATTACGTGGGGTTCGTGTCCGTCGACGAGCGGCCGCGAGCCGCGGAAATTTGGCGCGGGGCCGCCGAATGCGACGGATAACCGCTCGAAAAGAACCGGGTAACTGGAGCGAACCGGCCGCGCACCCCGAGTGCGCGGCCGGCTTCGCACTCAGAGACGACTGGCTCGCCGCTGCGCGTCGAGCCGCGTGTGCGTGATCCGTTCAGACCGGCTGGCACTCGGGGCAGAGCAGCTGGCCGTTCACGTCGACGAGCTCGTGGGCGAGCCCGCCGCAGCTCTCGCAGACGCCCTGCTCGGCGTAGCTGTCCGCGGCGTCCGCCTGGCCGCTCTCGGTCGGCGGCGCCGACGGTGCGGCGGGGGCGCCGCGGAGCTGCTTCTCGACGGTCGGCGCGACGTCGCGGGCCTCGACGACGCCGTGGACGCCGCCGTCGTCCGAGACGAGCACGTGCGGGTCGCCGGTACGGCCCATCAGGTCGGCGGCGTCCGCGACCGAGGCGTCCAGCGACAGCGACTCCGGCGGGTCGTCCATCACGTCCCCGGCCGTGACCGAGTCGGGGTCGCGGCCGTCGAGCAGGACGTCGAAGACGGTGCCCGCGGTGACGACGCCGACCGGCGCGCTCCCGCGGAGGACGACCGCGCTGTTCGTGTGCTCCTCGCGCATCAGCTCCACCGCGTCGAGGAGCTCGTCGGACTCGCTGACGCCGACGAACTCCCGGGAGAGCACGTCTCTGAGCGATAGCTGTGCCATGAAATCACATAGCACGCAGTCCTGCTAAAAGGTATCCCCAAAACGCGTATGGCGGCCGCGCGCCAACTTCTCTGGGGCGAACGCGCCGTGCGTCTCACGGCGGACACGCCGACACCGACCAGTTCCGTCGCTAGCGTTCCGCTGGCAGCGAGAACCGCCGGGAACGCGGCCGGCGGCGCTCGCGAAACGCTGCATTCAACAACGCTCGCTCCATCCCGTGTAGCAATGACCATCCCGTCGTTCGCTATCGGCATCGCCGGCGGAACGGGCGCCGGCAAGACGACGGTAGCACGCGAGATTACCGACAACGTCGAGGAGGCCGCGACGCTCATCCCCCTCGACAACTACTACAAGGACCTCAGTCACATGGACTTCGAGGAGCGCGAGAGCGTCAACTACGACCACCCCTCCGCGTTCGAGTGGGAGCTCCTCCGCGAGCACCTCGACGCGCTGCTCTCCGGGCAGCCCGTCGAGATGCCCCAGTACGACTTCAACGAACACCTCCGCGAAGAGGAGCGCGTCACCGTCGAACCCACCGACGTCATCGTCCTCGAGGGGATTCTCGCGCTCTACGACGAGGACGTCAACGACATGCTCGACCTCCACATCTACGTCGAGACCGACGCCGACGTCCGCATCCTCCGGCGCATCGAGCGCGACGTCGTCGAGCGCGGCCGCGAACTGGAGGGCGTGATGGACCAGTACCTCTCGACGGTGAAGCCGATGCACGAGCAGTTCATCGAGCCCACGAAGAAGGACGCCGACATCATCATCCCCGAGGGCGCCAACGCCGTCGCGGTCAACCTCCTCGAGGAGAAAGTGCAGGCCGAGAGCTCCGAGATGGCCGCGTGGGCCGCCCGCGGCGACGACGAACGCTACGAGAGCGAGTTCGCGGACTCCGACGAGGGGGTCGTGAGCACGGAGCCCGAAGCCCCCCGCGAGTCGGAGTGAGTGCGACGGGAGCAGGCGTCAGCACTGGCTCTTTTTCGGGGTGTAGCGAATACGGGACGACACCCAGCGCTCGCAGCGTGAGGATTCATCCGTCTCCGGAGCGTCCACTTGTCCGTACAGTTCGAACGACGCTGCGGACGACACCCTCGACACATGGTATCCTCGAACTCAGAGACGGCCGACGCCGAGGCGACGCACGGGAGCGATGGAACTGACCGAGCGGCCCGCCTGACGGCGTCACTCTCGGAACGCGCGCGGGACGGGACGCTCGCCGCGCTGGTCGGCGGCGTCCTGTTCGCGAACGCCCTTCGAGCGGCGAGGCGGGACAGGCGCCGTGCGGGGCTGTTCGCTCTCGGCGGCGCCGTCCTGGTCGCGCTCGGACTCCGACAGCGAGGGCTACTGCCGACACAGGCTGGCGGAAGCGGCGGCGACGAGGGAGACACGGAGTCCGCCGAGGCCCGCGCGCACCGCGAGCGGGCCGACGTCGAGCACCAGGCGGAGGCGAATCCGCGCGGAGTGTCCGGGGAGCCCGACGTCGAGACGGGGACCGACCCCGACGAGGGCGGCGTCCAGTTCACGACCGAACGGGACGTCGACGAGGCCGAGCCGAAACCGCACCTCGACGAGGAAGCGGAGGACCCGCGACTCCACGACGAGGACGACCCGGACGTGGACGACGAACACGTCGCCGTCGACCTCTCGGACGCCGGGATGGCCGACGAGGCCAGCGAAGCGACGGGCCCGACCGACGAGCAGGCGTACCCGGCCAGCGAAGGCACCGACCCGGAGCCGATGTCCGATAAGGCTCCCCAGCGGTACGGCGAGGGGGAGCCGCCGGACGAGGGTTCGGACTCCTCGCCGACGGACCGGGACGACGAGGAAACCGAGACCGGCGGGGAAACGCAGGACGACGGGGACGACGAGCAGGCGACCGAGAAAGACCGCGAGTAGGCCCCGGACACTTCTTTCGGGGGCACACGCAAGGTCCGAATTCGTACCCCTGGTCGTCGTACGTCAGTACATGGTCGACGTGAGCGGGCACTTCGCGATGGCACTGCTGTTCGCCGCACCGGCGTGGTTCCTGTGGGGGTACCGCGGCGCGCTCGGGTTCACCGGGTTCACGCTCGTCACCGCGATGCTGCCGGACGCCGACCTCGTCCTCCGGCACTACCTCCCCGTGACTCACCACGGCGTGACCCATACGTTCCTGTTCGGTGCCGCCGTGAGCCTCCTCGGCGGACTCGTCGCCGCGCGCTGGCTCACCGGGCCGCTCAACGCCAGCCGGTGGGTCGAGAGCACGGCCATCCCCCGGGAGACGGTGTTCGTCTTCGCGGCGTCCGGGCTGTTCGCCGGCGGCGTGAGCCACATCTTCGCGGACCTGCTGTCCGCGCCGGACATCGCCGCGCCGCTCGCGCCGTTCTGGCCGGTGTACCGGGAGCACGTCGTCGTCGACGTCATCTACTACAACTCGCCCGTCTGGAACTTCGGCCTGCTCGCGGTCGCCGTCGCGCTCCACGTCACGCTCGCGCGCTACGAGAGCTATCCGCTGGACACGCGCTTCCGAATCGGCGAGCGGGACGACCCGCGGACGTGAGAGCCAGCGAGAGAACGCTTCACCCGTCCTGGTACGGGACGAACTCGTCGTTCCCGCAGGAGCACTGGGCGCCGACGCCGATCGGTCGGAGCCCGCCGTCGCCGTCCGTCTGCGCGGGGTAGACGCCGCTACAGTCCGTACACCGGATGAGGCGCTCGGGCGCGCCCCCGGTGCGGCGGCGTTCACTCATGGCGGCCTCCGGTCAGTGCGTACATAATCAGGGCCAGTCAGCGGGGAGTGCTTCCTGGTTGTCCGCCAGGAGGTCGATGACGGGGCGGATCTCCTCGTAGTTGGGGCCGCGGGAGACGGTGTCGGTCTCGCGGTCCCAGTCGACGAACCCGGCGCTGTCGAGTTTCGGGAGGTGGCCGTGGTAGAGGTGGACGTGAGGGGGTTCGCGCTCGTCGGCGCTCTCGTGGAACGTTTCGTACTCCAGTTCGACGAGCGGCTGTGGCGTGTGCCGGCGGAGCTTCGAGAGAATGTGCCGCCGCGTCGGGTCGCTGAGCGTCCGGAACACGGTCGCCAGCGCGATACTGCTTCCCGTCTCGCCGCGTGTGAGTGTCGACATTCGTGTGCACCCCGGTGTGTTACCCGCAACCTCAGAAACGGCGAGATAGCGAGTAAGCGTTCGGGGCAAACGATTAGGTCGGCGGAGATGGACAGAGACCAGCGAGCGCCATTAGTTCCGACACCCCCGACCGAATCGGCGTCCGAACGGCCGGTCCGCGAGCACGACACGCCTTGTCGTTCGTTCCCGGAGTCGGAACGGCGTCGGTGGCAAAGAATCTACACGTCGCCTCTCGTACGAGCGGCCATGAGCAAGGTGAACGAGAGCGACCTCGACTGGACGGAAATCGACGACGGCGGGATGCGCGTGCGCCGGAAACAGCTGGGCGAGGCGGCGGCGGGCGAACAGCTCGGCTGCAGCCTCTACGAGCTCCCACCGGGCGAGCGGTCGTGGCCGTACCACTACCACACCGCGAACGAGGAGGCGTTGTACGTCCTCGCCGGCGAGGGGACGCTCCGGCTCGACGGCGAGACGACGCCGCTCCGGGCGGGCGACTACGTCGCGCTCCCGGCCGACGAGTCCGGCGGCCACAGGGTCGTCAACGACGCCGGGGCGACGCTGCGCTACCTCGCCGTCTCCACGATGCGCGAGCCCGACGTGACGGTGTACCCGGACTCGGGGAAGGTCGGTGTGTTCGTCGGCGCGCCCCCCGGCGGACGCGGCGAACGCACGCACCACGGCTACTACGCGACCGAGGACGCCGTCGACTACTGGGACGGCGAGTAGCGGCGCCCGGATTTTACCACGAGGGCGCCGTACACTGCCGTATGGAGTTCACCGTCGTTCAGGGCGACATCGCGGGGATGGCGGCGGACGCGCTCGTGAACGCGGCCGGAACGAGCCTCCAGATGGGGAGCGGGGTCGCCGGCGCGCTGCGCCGCGGCGCGGAGGGGCCCATCAACGAGGAAGCCGTCTCGGAGGGCCCCGTCGACCTCGGCGAGGTCGCGGTCACGGACGCCTACGCGCTCGACGCCGAGTACGTGATTCACGCGGCCGCGATGCCGCACTACGGGGACGGCCGCGCGAGCGAAGCGAGCATCCGGGACGCGACGCGGAACGCGCTGGAGAAGGCCGACGAACTGGGCTGCGGGTCCGTCGTCGTCCCGGTGCTCGGCACCGGGGTCGCGGGCTTCGACTTCGAGACGGGTGCGCGGCTCGTCTGCGAGGAGGTCCGGGACTCCGAGCCCGAGACGCTGATCGACGTGCGCGTCGTCGCGTACTCCGACCGCGACTACCGGACAGGCACGGACGTCGCGGACGACGTCCGTTCGGCGTGAGTCGACCGAACACGGCGCGCCGATACGGGGCTACGGCTTGTGCGTGAAGATGAGCGCGCGGTCGTCCTCGACGCCGACGCAGAAGTCGAGCTGCCGGGAGAGGTTGAGGCTGGTGGGGTTCTGCTTGCAGACGACGAGGTCGTCGAACGGCTCGTCGCAGGCCGGGCACGCGACCGAGACCGTGTTCTGGTAGGTCTTCAGCGCCTGATTCTCCTCGCGGGGCGTCAGCGACGAGACGAGCTCGTCGAGGTCGACGTCCTCCATACGTGCGGACTGGTGTACTTCCCCATAGTACTAGCGCCGGACGCGGTCCGGGACGCGCGACTCGTCGCCCGCGGAGCGCCGCCGGTGGAACGTCGAACAGTAAAGTGGCTCTGTCGCGGACGTGGTGGTATGAGCGACGCGGACATCGACGACGTGGACACGGCCATCCTGTACGCGCTCCAGGAGGACGCCCGGAACCGGTCGTCCGGAGACATCGCGGAGCGGACCGGGACCTCCGACAGCACCGTCCGCAAGCGCATCGGGCGGCTGGAGTCCGAGGGCGTCATCAAGGGGTACAGCGCCCACGTCGACTACCAGAAGTCGGGGTACCCGCTCCGGATGCTGTTGTTCTGCACGGCGTCGATCGCGGAGCGCGGCGACCTGGTGCCGGACATCCTGGCCATCGACGGCGTCGTCTCCGTCCAGGAGCTGGTGACCGGGGAGTCGAACCTCCTGGTGACCGTGGTGGGGGAGGACGACGACGACATCACGACGGTCGCCCAGGAGCTCCTGGACATGGGGTTGACGGTCACCGACGAAGTGCTGGTGCGGAGCCACGAGACGACGCCGTTCGGCGAGTTCGCCACCGAGGCGTAGACGCGCGACGACGCCGGTGACGGCGTCGGCGGCCGAAACAGCGCCGTCGAGGTAGCTAGCGGGGTGATTCTTCCGTCGTCGGTTCCCGTCTCGCGTAGCCGCTGGGCCGACGGCGTAAACATAATGTTCTATAATTTGGGTTGTTCCGAACAATTTGGTAATTCAGGCAGATTTAACAACCAAGGCGTTCGATATGGTGGTAGATACGACCGGGGCGTTGGTCCGGGTGGCGAGTTCCCGGAACGGCGCCGGTCGTGGACAGACAAACGATGGCAGGGAACGAGCAGGCGACGGGCGTGGGACAGCTCCCGAATCCACAGGCGGACGAATCGCGCGTGGCGGCGACGCTGACGCGACTCGCGTGGGCTCTGTGGGTCGCGAGCCTGGGCGTACTCGCAGCCCACGTCTGGACCGGCGAGACGTGGAGTGTCGCGGGCGCCCTCCGCGTCGACGGTCTGACCGTCGTGCTGTGGACCGCGGTCACGTTCTTCAGTGGCGTCGTCCACAGCTACTCGCGGCGGTACATGGCCGGGAGCAGGGCCATCGGCCGGTTCTTCTCCCGCGTGTTCGGATTCACGCTGGCCGTGATGGTGCTGGTCGCCGCCGACAGCCTCGCGCTGTTCGCGGCCGCGTGGCTCCTGCTGGGGCTCGCGATGGCCGACCTCGTCGGCACGGCCGAGGAGTGGCCGCAGGCGCAGGCCGCCGCGTCGGTCGCCCGGCGGTACTTCCTCGCGGGGAGCGCGCTGGTCGCCCTCGCGCTCGCGGCGCTGTGGTGGCAGACCGGCGCGACGACCGTCTCCGGCGTCACGGCCAGCATCAGTGCGCCCGCCTCGCCCGTCGTCCTGCTGGCCGCGGGCGCGCTCCTGCTGGCGGCGATGGTGCAGTCCGCGCTCCTCCCGTTCCACCGGTGGCTGCTCTCGTCGATGACGGCGCCGACGCCCGCGTCGGCGCTGATGCACGCCGGCTTCGTCAACGCCGGCGGCGTGCTGCTCGTGCGGTTCGCGCCCGTCGTGACCGTCGACGCGGCGTTCATGCTCGCGGTCGTCCTCGTCGGCGCGGCGAGCGCGCTCGGCGGGAAGCTCCTGAAGACCGTCCAGACGGACGTCAAGAGCACGCTCGGCTGCTCGACGGTCGGCCAGATGGGGTTCATGATCATGCAGGCCGGCCTCGGGTTCTTCGGCGCCGCCATCACCCACCTCGTCCTCCACGGCTTCTACAAGGCCTACCAGTTCCTCGCGTCGGGCAGCCGGGTCGCCCGCGAGGTCCCGTCGAAGTCGAAGCCGACCGGGGGAACGAGCGCCGCCGACGCAGTCGTCGTCGCCGCCACCGGGCTCGCGGCCGGCGGCCTCTTCGCCGTGCTCACGGGCGAGGGGCTGCACGGCGAGACCGGGCTGCTGCTGGCGGGGCTCGTGGCGCTGACCGCGCTCCACGCCGCCCGCGAGTTCGTCGCGCACGCCTCGCTCCCGACGCCGCTCCGGTACGGCGCCGTGCCGCTCGCGACGCTGGTGGCGGTCGCGATCTACGCCGCCGCCTACGGCGCGATTTCCGGGCTGCTCGCGGGTCTCCCGGCGGTCGGCGAGCCGGCGGAGCTGACGGCCGTCCACGGCGTCGTCGCCGCGGCGTTCCTCGCGGCCTACGTCGCCGTCGAGACCGGCGCCTACCGGCGCAGCGAGCGCCTCTACGTGGCGCTGCTGAACGCGAGCCGGCCGGCGTCCGAGACGCTTTTGACCTCCACGGAGGAGTACAATGAGTACTGACAACGCAGTCGAGGAGAGCATCGACGCGGCGGCCGACGCGGTCGGCGCGGCCTGGCCGCTGCACTCGTTCGTGACCGCGAATCCGCTGGCCGGCTTCGAGGACCGGCCGTTCCACGAGGCCGTCGCGGACGCCGAACGAGCAGTCGGCGGCGACGGCTACCCGAGCGCGGCCGTGTTCCGCCGCGCGTGGGAGGACGGCCGCGTCGACCCCGACGAGCTCCGGAGCCGGCTGCGCGAGCGCGGCTACGCTGCCGACCCGGAGGTGACTCTCGACCAGATGGCCGACGCGGAGTCGACCGAGGCCGACGACGAGACGACCCAGAGCGACCGCGTGGATTCGGTCGTCTCGAAGTGGCTGGCGGCGTTCCTCGACGAGGGGCGCGCGAAGTGGCCGATGCCGAACCGCGAGAAGGGGTTCTACCGGGCGTTCCAGTCTATCGCTCCCCACGACGGCGACGTGCCCGCTGGTGACGAGATTGCGGCGCTCCCGGACGAGCCCGTCGACGCGCTCCGCGAGCTCCTCTCCGAGCGCCCTGTCGGCGAGTGGCGGGACGTCTTCGAGTTCCACCTCACCGCGCTCCCGGGCTGGACCGGGCTCGTCAAACACCGGGCCGAGGCCGACGACGCCTGGCAGTCGACGTACCCGGTCACGCTTGCGGGCTACCTGGCGGTCCGGCTGGCGGTCGCGGACGCCCTCGAGGCGCCCCTCGTGCCCGACGAAGCGGTCGGCGACGACGGAAACGAGGACGGCGTTCCGCTGGCCGAGGTCTGGCTGTCCGCGTGGGAGGCGTCCTACCGGTCGGCGCTGGTCGACGAGCTCACTGAGGCGAGCGCGTCACTTGCCGACGCGGACGAGGCCGACGGGCGGCCGGACGCCCAGCTCGTCTTCTGCATCGACACGCGCTCGGAAGTCCTCCGCCGGCACGTCGAGGCCGCCGGCGACTACGAGACCCACGGCTACGCCGGGTTCTTCGGCGTCCCGATGCGCTACACGGGCTACGGCGACGACCGGCCGGTGGACGCGTGCCCGCCGATCGTCGACGCCGCTCACCGCGTCACGGACCGCCCGACTACAGCGGCGGCCGACGAGCTCGACCGCCACGACCGCTGGCGGGACGTCCTCGGCGCCGGGACGTCGGTGGTGAAGGCGCTGAAGTCCAACGCCGCGACGGCGTTCAGTTTCGTCGAGGGCACGGGCGTCGGGTACGGCGCGGCGCTGGCCGCCCGGACGCTGCTCCCGGCGCGCGTCCACGACGCCCTCGACGCCGCCGACGACCGCGTGCCCGACGACCACGAGTTCTGCGAGCCAGCGCTCGACCACGGGCCGGGCGCCGACGGCGACCTCCCGGCGGGACTCACGCTCGAGGAGAAAGTCGAGTACGCCGCGAACGCCTTCGAGCTGATGGGCGTCGAGCAGTTCGCGCGCGTCGTCGTCTTCGCCGGGCACGCCAGCGAGACCGCGAACAACCCCTTCGACGCGAGCCTCGACTGCGGCGCCTGCGCTGGCAACCCCGGCGGTCCGAACGCGCGCGTGCTCGCCGCCATCTGCAACGACGACGCGGTGCAGGCGGAACTCCGCGAGCGCGGCATCGACGTTCCGGAGGACACCGTCTTCCTCGCGGGCGAGCACAACACGACGACCGACGAAGTAGAACTGTACGGGGACGTCCCCGAGTCCCACGAGGCCGACGTCGAGCAGTTGCGCGCCGACCTCGAAGTCGCGCGCGCCGGCGCCGCCGCGGAGCGGGCCGGGGACATGGGCGCCGACGTGGACGCCGACGCGGCCGTCCGGGAGACTGAGCGCCGCGCGGCCGACTGGGCGGAGACCCGTCCCGAGTGGGGGCTTGCGGGCAACGCCGGGTTCGTAATCGGGCCGCGCGCGCTCACCGACGACCTCGACCTCGACGCGCGGGCGTTCCTCCACTCCTACGACTGGACGACCGACCCGGACGGCGACGCGCTCGAAGCCGTCCTGACCGGGCCGATGGTCGTCACGCAGTGGATCAACGCCCAGTACTACTTCGCGACCGTGGACAACGCGGTCTACGGGAGCGGGTCGAAGGTGACGCACAACCCCGTCGGGAACGTCGGCGTCTACCAGGGGAACGGCGGCGACCTGATGACCGGCCTCCCGCTGCAGTCGCTGACGAGCGCGGACGACCGCCTGTACCACCAGCCGCTCCGGCTCTCGACGGTCGTCCACGCGCCCGTCGATCGGGTCGCCGGCGTCCTCGCCGACCACGACGAACTGACCGAGCTGCTGGACAACGACTGGCTGTCGCTGACGGTCGTCGACCCCCAGCAGGACCACCGCGCGTTCCACTACGAGCGCGGCGGCGAGTGGACGGCGATCGCGAGCCCGGACGACGAGCTCGCCGCGTCGGCAGTCGCGCCCTCGGTCGCGGACGACTGACGCGGGAGGGTGACTTCTCAGAGGTACCGCGACATCCGGTGGGCGGCGCCCATCGGGTTCACCGTCGAGAAGCCGGCACGCTGGTAGAGCCGCTGGGCGTCGCGCTTCCACGCTTCGACGGAGAGCCAGACGTACTCGACGCCCTCGCTGCGGGCGTGGTCGAGGCCGACCGCGAGGAGGTTGGTGCCGATGCCCGCGCGCTGGTAGTCCTGGTGGACGAAGATGGCGAGTTCGTGGCGGTCGGTGTCGTCCGGAACGAACATCACGTGCCCGACGACGTCGCCGTCGGCGCGCGCGACCACGTTCGGACCGTCGCGGACGTTCTCGAGCCAGTTCCGGATAGCGTCCTCGGCGAGCGGCGGCGTGCCCTGCGCGCGCTGGGCGGGGTCGAAGTCGTCGTACATCGCGACCAGCCCCTCGAAGTCCCGGTCCTCGTACGGACGGACGTGGACCTCGCGGCCCTCGCCGTCCGTGAACGTCAGCGGCGGCGGCGTGAGCGCGATTCGCTGCGGCCGGAGCCGGGAGACGAGCCGCCGCGCGAACCCCCTGACGCGCGGTAGCACTCCGCGGGGCGACGACATCGTGCGTGGTATTCACACCCACTCCACTAATAGGTGGCTGCGACGGTCACTGCTGGCGCTCAGTCGTACGACTCCGCGAGCGCGTCGAGGGCCTCGTGGCGTTTGGTGGTGTGCGGCGCGGTGAGCGGGGAGACAGAGACGTGGCCGTCGACGACCGCGCGCCGGTCCGTCCCGGACGGATCCGGGATGTCGCCCTCGTCCATCCGGTCCCACATCCGGTCGTGGAGTGTGACCGTGTCGCCGTTCCGCTCGGCGGTCATGTCGTAGCCGTGCGACGGCCGCGTGACGACCATCTCGCCCGAGGCTTCGGCGTCGGGGTGGGGCGCGTTCACGTTCAGGTAGTCCGCGTGCTCGAAGACGCCCTCGCCGACGGCGTGCTCGACGAGGTAGGCGGTGGCGTCGACGGCCGCCTCGTAGTCCGCGGGCTCCGTGGGGCTCCCGAACGCCTCCGAGGTGAGGAACAGCGACGTCGCGATGGCGGGCACGCCGAAGAACGCCGCCTCGACGGCCGCGCTGACGGTGCCCGAGCGCCCGAGCACGTACATCCCGAGGTTCGCGCCCTCGTTCACGCCGGAGACCACCACGTCCGGGTACGGCCCGAGCGCCTCCAGGCCCGCCACCACGCAGTCCGACGGCGTGCCGTCGACGGCGTACCCGAGTTCGTGCTCCTCGACGCCGACCTCCCTGGACATCGCGCGCCCGGTCGCGCTCTTGTCGCTCGCGGGCGCGACCACCGTCACGTTTCCGACTTCTTCGAGGCCCTCGGCGAGCGCGCGAATCCCGGGCGCATCGATACCGTCGTCGTTCGTCACGATGATTTCGGGTTCGTCGCTCACCGCCGACCGACCTCCGGCGCTGTCATTGAGCGAATCGTCGTCGTGGCCCGGAAAAAGCGTGTCGCCGTCAGAATACGAGGCGCTCGACGAGCCGGCGGACGAACCCGGGCTGGCGGGTCTCGTGGGGGTAGACGGTCAGCTCCGTGCAGTCGACGGCGGCCTCCGCGAGCTCCTCGCGGCGCGGCACGGGCGCGGTGCAGACGATGAGCGTGTACAGCTGGTGGCCGGCGCGCTCGTAGTCGACGTCCACGTGGTAGCCGCGGATGATGCCGCGCTCCTCGAGGCGCTGAATCCGGTTGCGGACCGTGCTCGGGAGACGCCGGCCTCGTCAGCGATGGTCTGCGAGGACGTCCGTCGTGCGTCCTGCTGGAGCGCGTAGAGAATCTGTCTGTCCAGGTCGTCGAGCCCCGTCAGCGTCATGGGGTGCCCTTGCTGGCCGACCCGCATAAGTACAACTCCCCGCTCGCAGCGACTCCCGAGTCAGACCCGGTCGACGACCGTCTCCTCGTCGACGACGAGGTTGTACGCCTCCTCGTCGTCGTTCCAGAGCACGAGCGCGGACTCCAGGGAGAGCAGGTCGCCGTAGTCCGCCTCGCGGAGGTCGCGGTTGAGGCTCGTCGGCCGGACGAGCACCGCGTAACACTCCTCGCGCTCGCTGCCGTCGCTCACCTTGAACAGCGGGTTGGCGTCCTCCTCGGCGAGGTTCCGGGAGAGCTTCGCGAGCACCGCGTCGACGCGGTCCGTGACGCGGTCGTCGGCGTCCGCGAGCTTCAGCAGCCGGTCGGCGGACAGCGAGACCTCGTGCTGGCGGGCGCCGTCGGTACGCAGCAGCGAGTACGAGAACCGGACGTCGGTGTGCGAGAACTCGGAGGGGCGCTGGCTGGCGTCCGCGAGCCGCTGCTGGAACCCCGGCTGTTTGACCGCGGGGCGCTCGTCGAACGTCCAGCCGCGGTCGCTCGGGCGTTCGCCCGGCCACAGCCGCGGCGTCGGGCCGTAGACGGTCGCCCCCCGTTCTTCTAGTGTTCGTTCGACCTCGCGGAGGTGCGTGCTCGTGTGCTTGTCCGCGGGCGCGAGCGCGAGGAACGTCCCATCGTCGGCGAGCGCGTCGACGTACCGCTGGGCGGTCTCGACCGGCTCGTCGAGTTCGCTGAGCACGCTGCACGCCATCACGAGGTCGTACTCGCCGTCGGGGTCGAAGTCCTCGGCGGTCTCGCGGTGAATCGTCGGGTGGGCGTTCCGCCCGGTCTCGTCGAGCAGTTCGCCGAGGACGTCCGCGGCGTCGCTCGGCTCGACAGCGTGGTACTCCACGAGCGCGTCGTCGGGCAGGAAGTCGAAGAGGCCGAGCGCGGGGCCGCCGACGCCCGCGCCGACGTCCAGCACGCGCAGGTCGTCGGTCAGCAGGCCGCCCTCGGCGAGGTCGTCGAGGACGTACTGGACCGCGGCGTAGTACGTCGCGAGGTGGTAGACGGCGTACCCGAGCGCGACCTCGTAGTCGTACTCGACGGGGTGCTGGCGGTAGTAGTTCTCCTTGAACCGCCGAATCGTCTCCCGGAGCTCCTTCCCGGAGTCGCCGGTGTGCCAGTCCGCGCCCCAGCGCTCGATCAGCAAGTCCTCGACGACGCGCTCGTACCGCTCGGGGAGCGCGTCCACGCCGTCCCCAGAACGCTCTGCGTTCTGGCGGGCTGCGGAAGACGGCTGTGCCGTCTTCCGAACGCCGAACTCGGGGCGTACCGGCTCGCCGCTCGCGGGGACGAAGATACCGTCCTCGCGCTCCACGAGGCCGAGGTCGGCGGCGTGCTCGCGTAGCACCTGCCGGACGACCGCCTCGTGGGGCTGGCTCTCGACGTACTCGCGGAGTTCCCCGGGGTCAAGCGGCCGCACGCCCCGGAGGTACTTCGCGGCGTCGAGGACCGCGTCCCTATCGACCGGCATCCTCGTACACCTCCTCGAAGGCCTCGCGGTCGGCGTCGGCGAGCCGCCGGGCGGCCGCCGCGACGTCGTCGGCGCCGCCGAACGCGGCCTGGATGTCGGCGTACACGCGCGCGTTCCCGCCGGTCACGCGGTCGGCGAGCGCCGCGAGGTCCTCGTAGACGGGGGTCGCCAGTTCGTCGGGCACGTCCTCGGCGGCGAGCGCGAACGCCAGCACCGCGGCGTGCGCGCGCCCCTGAATCGTCACCATCGCGTCGTCGTGCTCGCTCGCGCCCACGTCCACGAGGTCGTTGCCGGCGGCTTCGAGCCACTCGCGGACGTGGCCGGTCGCCGGTCCGGGCGCGCTCTCGGAGACCGCGACCCGGCCGGGAGCGTGCTCGGGCGCGAACAGCGGGTGGAAGCTCACGCGCTCGCGGGCCGGCGCGTGCTCGGCCATCGCGGTCAGCGGCGCCACCATCTCCCCCGTGAAGTCCACGACGGCCTGCTCGGCGCTCGCGGCGTGCGCTTCGACGGCGGCGACGGCGGCACCCATCGGCACCGCCACCGCGACGACGCCGAACGACTCCTCGGTGTCCAGCGGGACCGCCCTCGAGCGGCCGCCGTGGGCCGCCGCAGCGGCCTCTGCGCGGCTCTCGTTGACGTCCGCGAACGCCACCGGCGCGTCCGCGAGGTCCGCGAACCAGCGGCCGACGTCGCCGGCGCCCACCACGAGTACGTCCATCGAGTCCGGATAGCGTCCGCCCCGGCAAAAACGTTCGCTCACGGGACTGTCGCGCCGCCCGCGATTTCCGTCGTTGATAACGCCGGACGCAGATTTTTGTACCCCGACGCGAACCCCGGGGTGTATGGCGACGCTCGCGACTCGGTCGGCCGACCGACGCCCCCGCCGCGACTGGCTGGTCGCGGCGCTCGGAGCCGCGCTCACGGCGGCCGCCGTCGCCCACTTCGGCAGCCACGGCCACGCCGAGCCGATGGTCGTCGCGACGACGGTGCTGCCCGCGGTCGCGGTGTTCGGCTACGGCGCGTGGTTCTGGACCCGCGGTCCGGACGCGGCCCGCGGCGACGCCGTCTTCGCGTGGGCGGTCGCGGGCGCCGGCGTCGTGCTCGCGCTCGACCTCTGGGCGATACGGGCGGGAGCGTACGGTACCGGCGCGGCGGTCGACCACGTGTTCGTCCAGCACACGAGCGTCGGCGCGCTCGGCGCGGCGCTCGCCGGCACGTACAGCGAGCAGGGCCGCGAGCACGCTCGCGCGCAGACTCGACTCAAGCACGCCCTCGACGCCGCGATGGACGGGGTCGCCGTCCTCGACGCCGAGCGCCAGGTGGTGTACGCGAACGCCGCGTTCCGCGAGGACTACCGGGCCGACGGCGGGGTCCTCGGCACGCACTGGGGAGAGTACTACCCCTCGGACGTCGAGGACCGGCTCTCGAACGTGCTCGACGACCTGGACGGGAACGGCGACAGCGACGACTACTGGCACGGACAGGTGCTCGCTCGCCGCGGTGGCGGCCACACGTACCCCCAGGAGCTGTCCGTGACGGCGCTGGCGAACGGCGGCTACGTCTGGGTGTCCCGGGACGTGACGCGCCGCGAGGAACGCGACCAGCGGCTGCGCGTGCTGAACCGCGTGCTCCGGCACAACGTGCGGAACTCGCTGAACGTCGTGCTCGGGCGCGCCGAGCGCTTCGAGGAGCGCAACGACGAGGACATCGACAGCATCGTCACCGCCGCGGAGGACCTGCTCGCGATCAGCGAGAAGGCCCGCGTCGTCGAGCGCGTGCTCGACGAGACCGACGCCGCGTCCGCGCCGCTGGCCGACCTCGTCCGCGCGGAGGTCGAGCAGGCGCGCTCCCAGTACCCCGACGCGGTCTTCGACGTGTCCGTCGATGTCCGTCGCGGCATCGAGGTGGACTCCCGGCTGCGGCTGGCCGTCCGGGAGCTGCTGGCGAACGCCGTCGAGCACAACGACGCCGAGACGCCGTCCGTGTCCGTCACTGCCACCGGCAGCGACCCCGCGGAAGTCAGGGTCGCCGACGACGGTCCCGGCATCCCCGAGCACGAGCGCCGCGCGCTCGACGGCGTCGCCGAGGAGTCCCTCGAACACGGCTCCGGCATCGGCCTGTGGGCGGTCTACTGGCTCACCCGCCACTGCGAGGCCGACGTCGCCGTTCCCGGCGAGAACATCGTCGTCGTGCGCGTGTCAACCGACAGTAATTGATATCGCGCCGGGAAAGAGTTAAAAGAACTGACTGGCTTGGTCAGACCGGAATGAGGGAGCCGGCGACCGTCCTCGTCGTCGAGGACGAGCGCGAACTCGCGGCCCTGTTCGCGGACTGGCTGTCCGACAGCTACGACGTCCGGACGGCGTACAGCGCCGCGGCCGCGCTGGACGAGCTCGACGACGAGGTAGACGTGGTGTTGCTCGACCGCCGGCTCCCCGAGCAGTCCGGGGACGACGTGCTCGCGGAGGTCCGCGAGCGCGACCTCGACTGCCAGGTGGCAATGGTGACCGCCGTCGACCCCGACTTCGACGCGCTCGAACTCGGCTTCGACACGTACGTCGTCAAGCCCGTCGAGCGCGACGACCTCGAAAACCTCGTGAAACAGCTGCTCGCGCGGTCGCTGTACAACGACGACGTTCAGGAGTACTTCGCGCTCGCGTCGAAGCGCGCGACCATCGAGACCACGAAGAGCGCGGCGGAGCTCGCCGACGACGACCGCTACCAGCGGCTCTGCGACGAAATCCGCGAACTCCGGTCGCGGCTCGACCAGCGCGTCGCCGACCTCGACGAGGATGACTTCCTGGCCGTGTTCCACGACCTCCAGACCGGAGACGGGGCCACAAGTAACTAACCGGAGCACGGACCTATCCCCGAGTAACTTCTCGACATGGGCGACCAGATGCACGTCCTGTTCGTCGGCGAGGACGCGCGAACACGCGCCGCAGTCGAGCGCGCGTTCTCCGAGTACGCGGCGCTGACGGTGACGCCGCTGTCGACGGCCGCGGACGCCCTCGACGTGCTCTCCCAGCAGACCGTCGACTGCATCGCGACCGAGCACGCCGCCGACGGCGCCGACGGCCTGCAGGTGCTCCGGCTCGTCCGAGACACCGACCCCGCGGTCCCGGTCGTCGTCCACGAGACCGCGGGCGCCGACTCCATCGCGAGCGAGGCCATCTCCCTCGACGTCACCGAGTACGTCCGCCACGGCGACGAGGCCGACCCGCTCGCGGCGCTCGCGGAAGCGTGTCGGGACGCCGCGAGGTCGTACCGCGCCGAGCAGGACGTCGCGATGCTGAACGACCTCGCGCGCAACGTCTACGAGCGCATCACGGACGGCTTCTTCGCGCTCGACCGCGACTGGCGGTTCACGTACCTGAACGAGGCCGCCGAGGAGATCCTGGAAGTCGAGGCCGAGGCGGTCATCGGGCGGAACGTCTGGGACGCGTTCCCCGAGGCCGTCGGCACGGAGTTCTACACGGAGTACCACCGCGCGATGGCCGCCCAGGAGCCGGTGACGTTCCGCGAGCACTTCCAGCCCCTGGAGAAGACCTTCGAGGTGCGCGCGTTCCCCTCCGAAGACGGCCTCTCCGTGCACTTCCGGACGGTCGTCGACGGCGAGGACGCCCAGCGCAGCGACCACCTCCTCGAACTCACGAACGTGCTCTCCTCGGACCTCGTCGAGTCCATCGACGTGCTCCGCGAGGACCTCGAGGCCACGCGGGAGACCGCCGGCGACAGCCCAGAGATAGCGGAGGCGCTGGAGTCCCTCGACCGGATGGAGGCGCTCGTGAACTACTCGATTCGGCTGGCGAGCGAGCGCCCGACCCGGCAGACACCGCCCGAGACGTGAAGACGGTCAGCCGGTCAGCGAGATGTCGTAGTCGGTGAGGTTCTCGTAGCCGTCCTCGGTGACGACGACGATGTCCTCGATGCGGACGCCGCCAACGTCGGGGTCGTAGAGCCCGGGCTCGACGGTGACGACGTGGCCGGGACGGAGCTCCGGGCCGCCGTGGGAGAGCGCGGGCTGCTCGTGGACGTCGAGGCCGACGCCGTGGCCGGTCGAGTGGATGAATCCGGTCTCGGTCTCCGGGTCGGTGTAGATGGTCGGGAAGCCGTGGTCGTCGTAGACGTCGACGACCGCCTGATTGACTTCCTCGCCCGTCGCGCCGGGTTCGACGACGTCGAGCGCCGCGTGGAGGGCCTCCTCGGTGACGTCGTACCACTCGCGCTGGGTGTCGCTGGGCTCGCCGTTGAGGAACGTCCGCGTCATGTCCGCGTGGTACTTCGAGGCCTTGTCCCGCGGGAAGATGTCCACGATGACGAACTCGCCGGCATCCAGTGGGCCGCTCCCCCTGTTGTGCGGGTCGGCGGCGTCCTGCCCGCACGCGACGATGGTCTCGTCGAGCGCGCAGCCGTGCCGCAGCAGCTCGATTTCGATCTCCTGCTTGACGGCCTCGCTGGTGAGCACGTCGCCGTCGGAGACGAGCTCGCCGGCGTCGTTCGGCTCGGCGCCTCGAATCAGCTCCTCGGCGCGCGCCATCGCGGCCTCGTTGGCCTTCTGGGCGTCGCGGACGTGCTCGACCTCCGCGTCGGTCTTGGTCGCGCGCACGTCCGTGACGACGCCGTCGGCGTCGGGCTCGACGGTGACGCCCTGCTCGCGGAGCACGTCCGCGAGTCCCACCGGGAACTCGTCCTGGACGGCGACCCGCTCGCAGCCGAGGTCCGCGAGGAACTCCGCCGCCATGCGCGCCCGCGCTCCCGTCAGGCCGTGCGCCTCGCGTTTCTCCCGGAAGTCGTAGTCGGTGTGTCGCTTCACGACGTCGGCGCGGCTCTCCTTGTTCGCGCGGCCGTACTCCATCGAGGAGACGAGCACTCCCGTCCGCTCGGGCGTGTAGACGGCGAAGAAGGCGTCCGGCGCCGAGAACTGGGTGACGTAGTAGAGGTCGCTGTTCGAGGCGTCGTCCTCGAAGGCGTACCCGTCGAGTCCGTTCTCGTCGAGGTACTCGTCGAGCCGCGAGAAGTCGGGGTCCATGCACGCGACTCCGCGCGGCCGCCGCAAAGTCCTACCGCCACCGGTCGTTCGGCACGGGTACTGGGTGGCCGGACAACCCGCTGATTTGGCGAACAGTTGTTTCTCCCACCTACGCAACTGGCTCGCCTGGTGGATTGAAAGGGCGAGGGCGTCTGCAGGAACCCGACGAAGCAAGCACCGCAGGAGCGAGCGCTGCGAGCGACGAGGAGCGCAGCGAGTCGCGGGACCGCAGACGCCCGAGGGCTTTCGAGGGGAAGTACCAACTACGTCCACGGAAGCACGCTCAGAAACAACTCGTACTAGTCGCCGTCGTCGGAACCCTGATGCCGGGCCCCGCCGTCGCCGTACGCATGGACGTCACTGTCGCGAACTCGCGGGTCGCGGGCACCGCTCGCGCCCCGCCGTCGAAGAGCTACACGCACCGCGCGCTCCTCGCTGCGGGCTACGCCGGGGGTGCGCTCGTGCGAAACCCGCTGGTGAGCGCGGACACGACGGCGACCGCTCGCGCCGTCGAGCACTTCGGCGGGGACGCCGAGCGAGCGGGCGCAGACTGGGAGATCACGGGGTTCCGCGGCGAACCCGCCGTGCCCGCGGACGTCGTGGACTTCGCGAACTCCGGGACGACGATGCGGTTGGTCTCCGGGGCCGCCGCGCTCGCGGACGGGACGACCGTACTCACTGGGGACGAGTCGCTGCGCTCGCGGCCGCAGGGCCCGCTGCTGGACGCCATCGCGGACCTCGGCGGCGCGGCGCGCTCGACCCGCGGGAACGGGCAGGCGCCCCTCATCGTCGACGGCCCGATCGAGGGCGGGCGCGTGGAGATGCCGGGGGACGTCTCCTCGCAGTTCGTCACGTCGCTGTTGATGGCGGGCGCGCTCACCGACGACGGCGTCGAAATCGATCTCACGACGGAGCTGAAGTCCGCGCCGTACGTCGACATCACGCTCGACGTGCTGGAGTCGTTCGGCGTCGACGCCGCGGAGCAGTCGAACGGGTACCGCGTGCCGGGCGGCCAGACGTACGAACCGGAAGGCGGCGAGTACGCGGTGCCCGGGGACTTCTCGTCGGCGTCGTACCTGCTGGCGGCGGGCGCGCTCGCGGGCGGCGACGAGGTCGTCGTGGAGGGCGCGCACCCGAGCGCGCAGGGCGACGCTGCAATCGTGGACGTGCTCCGCGAGATGGGCGCCGAAATCGAGTGGCGGAAAGACGTCGGGGAGATCGTCGTCGGGCAGTCCTCGCTCGACGGTATCACGGTCGGCGTCGCGGACACCCCGGACCTCCTGCCGACGATTGCCGTGCTGGGGGCGGCGGCGGACGGCACGACGACGATCACGGACGCCGAGCACGTCCGCTACAAGGAGACCGACCGGGTCGCCGCGATGGCCGAAGAACTCGCGAAATTCGGGGTGTCTGTCGAGGAGCGCCCCGACGAACTCGTCGTGCACGGCGGCGACAGCGACCTCACGGGGGCGCGCGTTGACGGCCGCGGCGACCACCGCATCGTGATGTCGCTCGCGGTCGCCGCGCTCGTCGCGGACGGCGAGACCGTCATCGAGGGCGGCGAGCACGTCGACGTCTCCTTCCCGGAGTTCTTCGACTCGCTGGCGGACCTCGGCGCGGACGTGGACCGCTGACGGCGCGGAGGTCTTGTCGCGTCGCGCGGCTGGCCGGGCTGGTCCGAGCGGGGAGTACGCGAGCGGGAGGATGGCGGCGTCTCAAACCGAGGTTCGTTTCCAGTTTCTTGGGACGAGCGAACAGTATTTCGGTGGGTCCCGAGAAGGGTCGGGACAGACTCCAAACGCAATGAGCGAGGACAGCGAACGCAAGCGGTTCAGAGCGTTCTTCGACAACTCTCCGGACGTCATTCTCGTCGTCGGGAGCGACGGGCGGATCCAGCACGCGAACGCCCGCGTCGAGGACGTATTCGGCTACCGGCCGGCGGACATCGAGGGGGAACCCGTAGAGGTGCTAGTCCCCGAGGCGATGCGCGATGAACACCCCGACCTGCGCGACGCGTACTTCAGCGACCCGAGCACGCGACCGATGGGTGCGGGACTGGAGCTCCGCGGCCGGCACGCGGACGGGTCGAGGTTACCGGTGGAGATCGGGCTGAGCCCCGTCGAAACCGAGGGCGACGTCGAGGTCATCGCGGCGGTCCGGGACCGCAGCGAGGCTGTCCGCCTCGAACGGAAGTACCGGACGGTGCTGGAGACGGCACCCGACGCCGTCTTCGTTATCGACGCCGAGACCGGCGAACTACTGGAGGCCAACCGCGCGGCCACCGAACTTCTCGGCGTCCCCGAGGACGCGCTCCTCGGACGGGACCAGACCGTCCTCCACCCGAGCGACGAGACCGACCGCTACCGGGCGCTGTTCGAGGACCACGTCGACCGCGGACTCGTGACGACGAGTCGTTTCGAGAACGGGGACGACATCCTCGTCGACGGCGCGGACGGCGTCGTCCCCGTGGAGGTGAGCACCAAGTGCATCGAGTTGGCGGACCGCGAGGTCGCCGTCGCGATGTTCCGAGACATCTCGAAGCGACGGGAGTACGAGGCGGACCTGAACCACCAAATCGATCGCCTGGAGCGCCTGGCACAGGTGCTGTCCCACGACCTCCGTAACCCCCTGAACGTCGCCGAGGGGAACCTCGAACTCGCCCGCGAGCAGGCGGACTTGGAGCGGCTGTCGGAGGTCGAGCGCGCCCACGACCGGATGCGGGACATCGTCGAGGACGTGCTCACGATGGTCCGGGGCGGGACGGAGGTCGAATCCGTCGAGCCGCTGGTGGTCTCCGACGTCGCGGCCGTCTGCTGGGCGAACGTCGAGACGGCGGGCGCCGTGTTCGAGGTCGCGACCGACGGCATCGTGTACGCCGACGAGGGGCGCGCCCGGCACCTCTTCGAGAACCTCTTCCGGAATGCTGTCGAACACGGTTCGACAGTCGACCGGAACGCGGAGCGTTCCGAGGACGCCGTCGAACACGGCGGTGACGACGTGACGGTTCGCGTCGGCGTCTCCGAGGGGAGTTTCTACGTCGAGGACGACGGGCCGGGGATTCCAGAGGGCGACCGCGAGGCGGTGCTCGAATCCGGATGGACCACGTCCCCGGACGGCAGCGGCCTCGGGCTGAGCATCGTCGCCGACGTCGCGACCGCCCACGACTGGAGCGTGACCGTCGCGGAGAGCCCCGAGGGCGGTGCGCGCTTCGAGTTCTCGGACGTGCGGACGGCCGCGTACGACGACTCGTTCGTCGCGGAGTGACCGGCCGGTCCCCGTTGCGCGGACTGCAAGTCATAAGCCCCTCGGGACGTATGCTCCGGTAATGAACGGCAATCGGTTCGGACGGCTGTTCCAGGTGACGACGTACGGCGAGAGCCACGGTCCGGGGATGGGCGTCGTCGTCTCGGGCTGTCCCGCGGGACTGGAACTGGACGAGGAGACGATTCAGCGGGAACTCGACCGCCGGAAGCCCGGCCAGTCGATGATCACGACCTCGCGAGGCGAGCCCGACGAGGTGACTATCAACTCCGGGATTCAGGACGGCTACACGACGGGCACTCCCATCGGGATGACCATCCAGAACAAGGACGCCCAGTCCGGGAAGTACGAGCCGTTCGTCACCGCGCCGCGGCCGTCGCACGGCGACTTCACGTACTCCGCGAAGTTCGGCACACGCAACTGGGGCGGCGGCGGGCGCTCCTCCGCGCGCGAGACCGTGAACTGGGTCGCCGCGGGCGCCATCGCGAAGGAGATTCTGGAGCAGGAGGGCGTGCAGGTGAAAGCCCACGTGAACCAGATCGGCGACGTCGAGGCGCCCGAGGTGTCCTTCGAGGAGATGCTCGAACACACCGAGGACAACGACGTGCGCTGCGCGCACCCCGAGACCGCCGAAGAGATGCAGGAACTCATCGAGGACTACCAGGAGCGCGGCGACTCCATCGGCGGGTCCATCTACTTCGAGGTGGGGGGGGCGCCCCGCGGGCTGGGCGCGCCGCGGTTCGACTCCGTGGAGTCCCGCCTCGGTCAGGCGATGATGTCGGTGCCCGCGAGCACGGCCTTCGAATTCGGGCTGGGGAAGGAGGCGCGCACCTACGCCGGGAAGGAGCGCAACGACGATTGGGAGTTCGACGACGAGAGGGAGCCGGTCCCCGCCGAGAACGACCACGGTGGCCTGCAGGGCGGTATCACCACCGGCGAGCCGATCTACGGCGAGCTCACGCTACACGCGCCCACGTCGATTCCGAAGAAACAGCAGACGGTCGACTGGGAGACCGGCGAGGAGAAGGAAGCCCAGGTCGTCGGCCGCCACGACCCCGTGCTGCCGCCGCGTGGCGTCCCGGTCGTCGAGGCGATGCTGAACGTCACCATCCTCGATTTCATGCTGCTCGGCGGTCGCATCAACCCGGACCGGCTGGACGGCCAGCCCGGCGAGTACGACACGGATTACCACCCGAGCAGCCCGCGAAACGAGTGAGCGCGCTCCGAGTGGCGGGGTAGGGACGGACACAAGGGCCGTCGCTGCCTACGATTCCACGATGGACGCACACCAGCAGGGAACCAAGAACCCCTACGGGATGGACGAGGACTGCCGGAACTGTCCCGGCCTCTGCGACGTCCGCGAGCGCGTCGTCCACGGCTACGGCGACGTCGGCGCGGATTTCGTGTTCGTCGGCGAGGCGCCGAGTCCGGGCGCCGAGGAGACCGGGGTCCCGTTCACGGGCGACGAGGCCGGCGAGCGCTTCCAGCACATCCTCGGGAGCGTCGGCCTGAACTACTCGCTGCCGGACAGCGAGGAGCCAGAACTCGACAACGCCTACCTGACGTACCTCGCGCGCTGCCGGCACCCCGACCGCGCGCCCACCGACGAGGAAGTCGTGACCTGCGAGCCGTACCTGAACGCCGACGTGCGCATGATCAACCCCGAGATTCTCGTGCCCGTCGGGCAGCGCGCGCTCACCGAACTCGGGAAGGAGTACACGACCACGCCCGCCGAGGAACTCGACGTCGAGGAGCTCCACGCGTCGACGGTTCGCGGCCGCGGGTTCGAACTCGCGCCGATGGTCCACCCCGCGGACCAGACGGACGAGCAGACCGAGGCGTACGTCGAGTTCTTCGTCGACCTGCTCGACACCGATTACCGGCAGACGAAGGGGCGGCGCGGTCGGTGACGGTTCGTCGGAGAGAACGAGGAGCGTCGGTGGCGTGTTACCAGTACGGCGTCCGCGTGCCGCCGCGTCCTCTGCCGCCGTCGACGCCGGCGCCGACGGTGGCGAGCACCACGAGCGCGACGAGGAGTGCTGCGGCCACGCCGACGACGTCTTCGAACCCCGACGCCAGCGAGGCGACGGAGCCGACCGCTACGACTGCGACGACCGCGAGCGCGAGGCCGGCGAGTGGCTTCAACACGTCCATGGGGACACACTCGTAGGGACGCGTTCGACTTAGGCGATTCGGCGGTGTGTGCCCAGTTTAGGACGAGGGCTGCGGGCGCCGTATCGCGGCGTTCAAGCGTCCCGCGAACACACGCTCACGTATGACTGTCGTCGCCGTCATGGTCGACCCGCCGCGGGAGGGCCTCGTGCTCCCCGAGCTCGCCGCCACGTCGCCGCTGACCGAGGCCGAAGCCGCGACCCTCTACGAGGCGATGGCCGCCGACGCGTTCCACGCGGCCGCCGACAGCGGCGGTGACCTCCTCGTGAACTACCGCCCGGACGACGAACTCCCGGACGAGCACGTCCCCGAGGGGGCGGACGCGGAGCGGGAGGTTCGGGATCTCGTCGAGGACGCCCTCGACGAGGACCAGGTCGAGGAGGCCCGCGTCGAGGTGCAGGTCGGGTCCTCGAAGCACGCGCGAGTCGGGAACACGGTCACGCACCTGCTCGACAACGAGGAGGTGGCGTCGGTCGGCGTGTTCGAACCGGACGCGCCGCTGGTCGCGCGGAAGGACGTCGACAGCGCCGCGATGAAGCTCCGGCGGAACCCCGTCGTGCTCGGGCCGTCTCGGGGCGGGCGCGTCTACTTCGCGGGGTTCCGCGAGCCCGTCGACTTCGAGGGCGCGTGGGACGCGCCGGAAGTCGAGAGCGTGACCGCGCGCGGCGTGGACGCGGGCTGGGACGTCGACTTCCTCCCACAGCAGGTCCGCGTCCGGACCGGCGACGACCTCGTCTCACTGGTCGCCGAGTTGCGCGCGCGGCGCGCGGCGGGCCGGTTCGTCCCGGCGTACACGACCGCGTACGTCGAAGACCTCGGCCTGTACGTCGTCGGAGAAGACGGCGAGCGCGTGCTCGCCCGGGACTGACTTCGCAGAGTCGCATCCGGAACGACAGACGGGCACCCCTGTTTGCAAGTGTTGTGACGCGCCAATGGGAGGGGTGTGGCGGTCGAAGGCCCCCACCCCGGTTTTCAAATGAAACCGATCGAGGTGAGCGAGAGGAGACAGCCGAGGGTTGTGAGACAGCACCCCACCCCGAATTTCGAGTGTTCTGACTACAGCTGCCGGTCCGTTCCGGACGCCTGAATGCGGATTACTCGGTCTCGTCGGCCATCGCTTCCTCGACCATCTGGGCGTCGACGTCGAGCTCGTACTCGAAGAACTGGCCGCCGCCGCGGCCGTAGTTGCGGTCGTGCTGGCGGAGGAATCCGAGCATCGAGAGGTCGTTGAGGTGGTCGTGGACGCTGCGCTGGCTGAGCGGCTCGGAGGCGTACTCCGCAGCGACCTCCTCGTAGACCCCGTAGAGCTCCTTCGCGCGGGCCGGCGTCTCGCCGCTGACCGCCATCTCCGTCACCGCGAGGAGGACGTACTGGCCGTGGGTCGTGAGGTCCTTGATCGAGTCCTTGATGCGGCCGCGCTCGACGCGCTCGACGGCCGTGTCGACGTCCTCCTCGGAGACGACCTCGCGGCCGTCCTCGACGGCGACGTTGACGGCCTCCCGGAGGAGGTCGATGGCTTGGCGCGCGCTCCCGCGGTCGCGGGCGGCGAGCGCTGCGCACTGCGGAATGACGCCGTCTTCGAGGACGTCCCCGCGGAGCCCGCGCTCCGCGCGGTCGGTGAGAATCGTGACGAGCTCGTTCGCGTCGTACGGCGGGAACTTGATCTCGCGCTCGCAGAGGGTGTCCTGGACCTTCGGCGAGAGGTCGTTCCGGAACGTGTAGTCGTTCGAGATGCCGACGACCGCGACCTGCGAGTCCTCGATGTTGCCGTTCGTCTTCGCGCGCGGCAACTGGTAGAGGAGCATGTCGTCGTCGCCGAGGTTGTCGATCTCGTCGAGCACGATGAGCACGGTGCCCTCGCGAGCCTCGATCTCATCGAAGAGGGCGTTCAGCACGTCCGACGTCGACAGCCCCGTCGTGAGCGGATCACGGTCGGTATCCGAGCGTAGCTCGTTCACGAGCGCGATCGCTGCCTGATACGAGGACGGGTGGTGGTGGCAGTTGACCTCGACGCTCACCACGTCGTCGACGCCCTCGCGCTCCTCGGCCTCGAACTCGAGGGCGTCCATCATGTACCGCGTCACCGCGGTCTTCCCGACGCCAGTCTTCCCGTAGACGAAGACGTTGTCCGGCTCCCAGCCGTCGACAACGTCCTGGAGGGCGTTGGCGTACTGGTCGATCTCCTCGTCGCGTTCGAGGATCTCCTCGGGCTCGTAGTGGTCCTTGAGGACGTCCTTGTTGGTGAACAGCTCGACGCGGTCACGGAACGGCGTCTTCATCGCTGCTGCCATCGTTTCGACTCCCCCGCCATAATACCTCTGGTTCTTCTGTTTCCAGAGTTTCGTATGTTCGCTCAGTTCGACCGACACCTACTCGTCCTCAAGACGTCCTCAATTGTCGTCTAGAGCGTTCTTCTCTGCCGCGCGGTAAACGCTCCGATACTCACGTGGGAACACTTGCAAAACGGGGTGGGAGTGTACGGTGAACCGTGTCCCGATAATCATCTCTACCCGTCTCGTTTCTTCGACGGCCCGGAACCACTTCCACCGTCGTTATCACCACCGCTCCACATCTCCTGCAGAACACTCGAAAATCGGGGCCGGGGGTACGCACTCGCCCGACAACGACAGTTTCAACCGTCCACTCGTCGTACGACCGTCCGCGCGGTGAGGTGGCAGAGCGGCCCAATGCGCCGGTCTTGAAAACCGGTGGCGTCACGCCTCATGGGTTCAAATCCCATCCTCACCGTAGACCTTTTGCGCTGTGGGCTGGCTTCGCCAGCCCGCGGCAAAAGCCCCGTCGGGCCCCTTCGGGGTCCTCGGGCCAGCCCGCGTGGCGCGCTGTGAATCGCGGACCTCGGACTCGTTCGAGCCACTCGGTCCGCGAACGCTCGGTATTTCAGGTTTACTCTCTCGACCCCCGAAATTCCGACGCCGATTGAGAAACGGTTTTGGGGCCCGCGCGGAACAGTCTCAGTATGGCAGAGATGGAAGACCCTTCGGGGCGGGACTGGGTCCACGACCCCGACGGCGAGAAGGGCAGCGAGGGCGGCCGCAACTACGACATGGCGGTCCTCTCGAAGATGACCGACGAGGACGACGACTTCCCGCTGGAGGCATCCGAGTTCCTCGACGAGTTCGGCGACTGGCCCGTCCGCGTCAACCACGAGAAGGTGCTGTCCGTCTCGGAGATCTTCGAGCACGTCGAGGAGGACAGCTTCGAGACGAAAGTCGACTTCCACAAGGCCGTCGGCGACGGCCTGCGGCGCGCGAACGTCTGGGACTACCACCCGCCGGAGAAGTAGTTCTCCGCCAGTCGGCGTCTGCTACTCCGCTACTGATTCTGCTCTCCTCCGCTACTGATTCTGCTCTCTCATCGGCGCCCGCGTACGTCCCGAACCGCTTCGCCGGAACCAGTATCGACGTCTGCCAGTCGCCCCGAGCGGGGGTCACCGAGTTTGGCCGTCGCGTCGTCAGCCTCGTCGCCGGAATCGTCCCAGTTCGGTGGCGTCGCGTCACATCCACATCGCTTGCTCTGGGGCGGAGTAGTCACAAACATCTTCACCGGTCGTCAGTTTCTGTTCGTATGGTTGACCGCCCTCGTGGTTCCCTCCGTGCTGTACTACTGGCCGCGGTCGTACTGCTAGCTGGCTGTTCGGGTCTGCCTCCCACAGACCAACAGAGTTCCACTCCTCAACCGACCGTGGAGAACTTTTCGTACCCCTCGGGGTGGTCTCAAGCGGGGATTACCGACGCTCGAAACCTTACTGTCGCGATGCGGACGCACGACGAGACTCTGAAAAACGCCTCCCGGACGAGTCAGTTGGTCACCACTGACGAGGACTCGAATCGCACGATGGTCAGAACAGTAGACACCGACGCTGGCACCGGTTCGCTACGATTCATCGACACGGCACTCGGCATCGATATTCACGTCTACTACAGTGCCGAGGGCGTGTTCGAGTACAACCGGATAACAGGGGAACTGAGTCGGATGCCTGGCGAGAACTGGACAACAGCAGATGTAGCCACACAGCCGGAACTGGACCGACCACTCCGGAATCTCGAGATGAACGCGACTGAGACTGTCACCGTCGGAGGGGAGACTGCCGTCAGATACACCGTGACTGGCATCAGGAACCCTGACTCGGTCCCGTCAGATACCGCGACCGGACACGTCACTGTCGCCGAAGCGGGATTCATCGCAGAGTACGACGTCACGAGAGGAAACGACGAGTTCACGCGCCAGACGCGGTACAACCTCTCCGCGTTGGAGACTGCGACGGTTACACGGCCAGCGTGGCTGTCCGACGAGTAGCCACACTCGCCTGTCGGATTTGCCGTGTCGACAGCTGTGCGAACACGCTGAGACCTGTGACTACGAACGCCCTGTGTGACAAGTAGCGGTACTGAGTGGGCCGCTCAACAGATATCTCGTCCACTCACCAAACCAGCTGTGCAACTGTACGCAGCGAGATTTGGTCATCCCCTCTGAATTCGGGATGTTGCACGAAATCCTCGCGGCTGCGTGTGCAACGTACACAGAATGTCGTTGGAGGCCCTGAAGCAGCCCTTCCCCGCCTACCGGTTCTCCCGCTGCTCGACCTCGTTCAGATAGACGAGTTCCACCATACACACTACTGAGAAGGGGTGCTAAGCGCCACCAAGCTCATTATAGTGGTAAGCTTCTTTGTCAGTGGTAACGTATCTCCGTCTATGTCAACAGAGACGGACGGCCAGGGACGGCTGTACATCCCGAAGGAGGTGCGGGAGAAGTACGGCCAGAAGTACCACATCGTCATGTACGAGGACAGAATCGAACTGATACCGGTCGCAGACGACCCACTCGCCGCTGTCCGCGAGGCCGCAGGCGAACTTCACGACTCGTCCGTCGAGAAGATCCGGGAGGACATCGAGGCCGAGGCGAAAGACGAGGCCGAGGAAGCCGGCGGCGACAGATGACGGTGTACGTCGAGACGGACTTCCTGCTCGCACTCGCCAAAGACACTGATTGGTTACAGGGCTCCGCAGAGGATGCCCTCGCCGAGTACGACGTCGAAACGTCGCCGTTCTCGTACCTCGAACTCCTCCTCGCCCGGGAACGCTACGAGTTCGACTACGTGCCGCTGGTGGCGAACCTGCTCGAACTAGTCCCCGTGCGGGACGAAGAAGAGAAACAAGTCGTCCTGAAAGCCGTCAACTACTACGACGAGGGAATGACGCCGTTCGACGCGTTCCACGCGGCCACTGCGGAAACGCGAGGGATGGATGTTCTCTCCTCCGAGAGAGACTACGAAGACGTCGAGGTCGAACGAGTCCCACTCGAACCGACCGACGAGGACTGAGCCCCTCACGTGTCTCGAATCTTCGCTTCCGTGTACCGCTCATCCCGATAGCCACCCTGTACCGAGGCATATGCTGCACCTTACTAATACCGTCATCATACTATCCGGATGAGTGACTCGGCCCATCCGCGGCCGCCGGGGTGTGACGTCGTTCCGATGGGCGTTACTCGCCGGCGCTAGCTTCGCGGTTCTGGGTCTACTCGCTGCGTTTGTCGTGACGACGACGCCGATTTTCACCGTGTTTTACGGCGGCGTTGGACTATCGAAACGAGCGTTCCCTCTGCTGGTCGGCTTCGCAACGGGACTTGTCGGCGGTCTCGGTTGGTGGCTACTCGTCGAGCGAGCCAGTCAGCTGACCCGGGAACGAGGTGTGCTCGTCGGGCTGTTAACTGGACTACTGGTACACCCCGTTAGTTGGGTGCTGATTCTCGCCGTACAGAACGTTCAGGCCGGGCGATGGCCCCTACAAGGGGGATTACGGGGAACTACCCTCTTCCTCTATTGGGGACTTAGTCTGGTGGGGGCGTTCACAGTGCTCATTGGAGTCGCCGGTGGCAGCCTCCTCACCGTTGCTCGGGAGCGACTGAGCAACGACGTGGTAACCGGACGAAATTTGCTCCTTGTGGGAGCCGGGGCCACCCTCAGTGGCTGGCTGGTACTGGTGCTCGTCTTGGTTCTCGGTCTGTTCTTCCCCGTGGTATTCGGGGGTGGGCTGCTGGCTGCGGGCATCACTCTCGTGGCGCTCCGCAGACTGCCCGTGGTTCGGACATTCCTCGCCAAGTGTTACCACATCGAGACTGCCGAAAGTTCGACGTTCCCGAGTTCTTCGTTCCGGTGGCGCCACGCCGCCGTTCTCGTCGTCGGAGTCCTCGCGTTCCTCATCGGAGCACTGGGATACGCCGTCCTCGTCTCGTTTCTCTGTGACTCAGTTCTCACTGCGATCACCGACGTCTCGACAGGCTCGATTCACTACTGTCGGTGGGACACCAGACTCACGTTCTACCCGGTGTTTTTCGTTCTCGCCAGTGTCCCAGTCCTCCTCGTGGTGAACCGCTTCGTCACCCAGTCGGCACCGATTCGATCGCTCCGTCGCACAGCGATCGAGTGGCTCGTCTTTCTCGCGCTGGTGTCCGCAAGCTATACTACCTCATACTTGCTATTTCGGTCGTTGTAGACTATCTCGGGCTTACTTGCGGCAAATCTCCCGACGACTCACCCAGTCCAAAAATTCGCTTTCTGGCGTTGAGAATCGGCTCTCTGCCCACTAAAACGCGGTCAAAACACTGTAAGAGCCGTTCCCGCCTACCGGTTCTCCCGTTGCTCGACCTTGTTCA
>SDGW01000124.1_pt1 | contig 35753 bp, 30 predicted proteins | sample 2873831 | NCBI WGS metagenome assembly SDGW01 (sample SAMN08132700, study PRJNA421101) | hypersaline lake metagenome | isolation source: celular fraction 0.22 microns magnesium sulfate-rich crust from ephemeral... | place: Spain: Penahueca Lagoon, Toledo | collected 2011-07 | reverse complement strand
CTCGTTCGCGCGTTCGGGTATACAGTCGCTGCCAGGTATCTCGACAATTCGGAGGAGATGGTCCGTGAGCGGTATTCACATATCGAGGCTGGGGAGTTAGGTGATGTTGCTACAGAAGCTCTCGAAGAAATCGATTCTCTAAATCGTAAGTGACCGACAAATAGGCTGAACGACTACCTAACAGCAGTCGCTCGTCTCACAGACGCTGCCGTAGTCGACGCCACTTTCCAGACCGTCGACTAGGGTTAAACGTTTTATCAACCTGTAGACCCATCAATTCGTATGCAGTTATCCACAAAACAACAGGGTGGCCTACTGGCAGGCGTACTCGGCGGTGCTGCGGTCGTCGGTTGGCTCACCTCGGACAGTGAACCCGAACACGACGAACTACTCGAACAGACCTACGACGCCGTCGACGCCGCGACCGACAACTCGGTTGCGATCAGCGCCGAACACGGTGTCGGCGACGGTGAGGGAACACGCGACATCGACGGGATCGACGGGTGGCCCGACATGGCCGTCACTGGCTTCGGCGTATCGAGTCTCCTGATCGAAGTCGAGAGCGCCGATGCGCTGGCCGAAAAACCCGGTGAGGTAATCGAACAGGTTGACGGATTCCGAAAGAGTGGCTACAGTCGTGTGATCGTCGTTCACTCCAGTGTCGTCGACGGTGCCGAGGAGCTGGTCACCGAGATCGACGGGACCGTGCATGTGACAACCCCCGACGGTGTGGTCGACCTGTTGTAGCGGTGACTTAGTGCCAGTTACGAAACTACCAGCCACAGGACGCCGATAACGAGCACAGCCATTCCGATGGCACTGGCCGATGAGACACCGAATTGTTCACCAACACCGCTTACTTCGAGCATCAGAACAGCGGTGAGGAACGCCACAGCCAGTCCGACTACTCGGTTTCTGGAGTATCTCATAACGATATATCCTGCCGAAAGCATATCAAGATATGCTCGAATGGCTACATTTGTAGCCACAAATGAGTCCACAAATGTATCTACACCATCTACTGTCGCCGGAGTTCGGTGATTCGGTGGCGGCGAGTACCGAGCGATTGGTCGATGGCAATCGGTGGCAACTCGCCTCGGAATCGTCGTCGACCGGCTGTTCTGACTGACTATGGATTGGAGTTTAAGACTGCTGGCCTTGGTTGGTGAGTGAGGTCGACCAGCCTCGAACAGACGCCAGACTACGAGTGGCGGTCGACGGTCCAACCCCTCTATTTCCAGTACAAATCGAGTACGGTTCGGCTATGGTCGTCAGTTGACCAGATACCTGTTTTCACAGGTTACCGGCCGGGTGAGAGAGTACGTTTCGTGTGTTCTGGTCCACGGCTAATGGCCGCTCTACACCCAACATAGAGAGAGTACATTTCGTGTGTTCTCACTTCTGACAGTGTGCGGAAAAACCGACCCAACCTCTCGATTTCGACCGAATTCAAATATCCCCACCGAACACACGAAGCTCCGGTAATGAGGTTTTATATACTAGTCTAGTACAGAATAGGATAGAATAGGAATGACCGATCCGTTTGCGGACCTCCACGAGACGCTGTTTGCCGATAAGGACGTCCTCTCGGAAGACCACCAACCCGAGAGTATCCTCGAACGCGACGACGAGATCGAGGAATACCGCCATGCTCTGAGCGACGTGCTATTCGGTCGGAGTCCCGATAACATCATGCTGTATGGGAAGGCTGGACTCGGCAAAACAGCCGTCACGAAGTACATGATGAATGCACTGGTCGACAAAGCAGCCACCCGCGAAGAAGCCGACGACCTCCACGTCCACGAACGCAACTGCAACGGGAAGACGCTCTTTATGATCGTCCGTGGGTTGGTGAACGAACTCCTTCCAGAGACCGCGAGCCGGTTCCCGAAACGAGGGCTTGGGACCGGTGACGCCTTCGAGGAACTGTACACACAGCTCGACCGATTCGGCGGCACGCACCTGATCGTTCTCGACGAGATCGACCACCTCAAAGACGCCGATACGCTGTTGTACGAACTCCCACGAGCACGGTCGAACGGCCATTTGGAACACGCTCACGTCGGGATCATCGGGATCTCGAATAACTACACGTTCCGCGAGCGACTGTCGCCGAAGGTCAAAGACACACTGATGGAAACCGAGATTTCGTTTTCCCCATACAACGCGGTGGAACTCCAGACGATTCTGAAAGACCGCGCCGAAGAAGCCTTCGTCGACGGTGGCTACGACCAGTCGGCAATCAACAAGGCCGCCGCCTTTGCCGCCCGTGACGTGGGCAACGCTCGACAGGCGATCGACCTCTTGCGCGTCGGCGGCGAGGTCGCCGAGAAACAGCGGGTTGAGTGTGTCACCGAAGACCATATCGAGGAGGCACGCACGAAGGTCAAACGCGGTCGACTGGAGAACCGAATTCGTGATCAGACAGAACACGCCCAGTACATTCTACAGGCGGTCGCAATCCTAGAGTCCGACAACAAGACGCCTGCCCGCTCAAAGACGATCCGGAGCATGTACGAGGCCGTTACCAACCGGTGTGGAGCCACACCACTGACCACGCTGAAAAGTATTCAAGATCATCTTTCGGAGTTGCATATGCTCGGCTTTCTCCAACGGTTTGAACGCAACGAGGGCCGCGGCGGCGGCCAATATCACGAACACGCACTGGATTTAGACCCCGAAGTCGTTATCGAGATCCGCAAACAGATCGAGGCCGAACGCGGTGAGTAGGCTGACCGAGAACACACGAAATGTACTCTCTCCTAGTGGGTAGTTGGCCGTCAGTTTTGTCGCACTAACACACGAAACGTACTCTCTCACCGTCGCCCTGTCGACCGGGGGCATGGACGTGGGTGAGAACACACGAAATGTACTCTCTGTCTGTGGGTGGATCGTGGTCGACCTGTAGGGATAACACACGAAACGTACTCTCTTACCATGGCTACAACAGCACTGCGGGGGCCTTTACTCACCTAAAGCGTGGTGTGCTATGCAACGTCGTCGCGGTCGTACCGTCGACGGCAGTCGGTGCTACACCACCGGGAGTCCGACTCGATACCGACATCGAAGTAGAGTCGACACGTTGGACAGACACAGCGTTCGAGGCCGTCGTAGTTGGCCATCGCGTCCATGTGGTCGACCGCTGTACACGGCGGGCGGTGGTCGTCAGTCGTCGCTGGCATCGTCTCCTCGCTCGTCGACGTTAATTGGAGCGGTGGCGACGATGATTATGGGAACTAGGTCTATAATTGTCGGTTATCGTTTCGGCGTCGTCAATCGTCCCCGGCGACCTCGGCGTCGCTAAGTGAGGCGTCGGGCTGGAAGACGATACTCGGGTCCAAATCATCAAGCGGTTCGCCCGCCCGAACCCGATTGGGCCAGTCGTGATTGGCGAGCGCCCCGGTCCCAAGCGTGATCAGGTCAGAGCCCTCGGCTAGTGCCTCCCGCGCATTCTCTGGGTCCCCGAGGCTTCCGTTGGCAATCACAGCGACATCGTCGTCGACATACTCGATCGCCAGTTCGGCGAGCGTGTGTTCGGTGTCTGGTACTTCTGGGGCGGTCGCGTCGCCGCCAGTGACGTGAACGTAGCTAGCACCGGCCTCCGAGAGCGCGTCGAACAGCGCGGCGGCAGTCTCCTCGCCGTCGGGCCAAACCCGTTCCTCGTCGGTGACTGCTGCCTGCGAGGTGCGCACGCCGACGACAAACTCATCGGGTGTCGCCTCGTCGATTGCTGCCGTGACCTCGGCGGGGAATCGCGCGCGGTTCGCCGGCGAGCCGCCGTACTCGTCGTCACGGTCGTTGACCAGCGGGTCGACGAACTCATGGAGGAGATAGCCGTTGGCCGCATGGACCTCAATGCCATCGAAACCAGCATCAACTGCGCGTTCGGCAGACGCAACGAACCCCTTCTTCACATCTGTGCTTGAGCGCCGGCGTGCATCAACTGTGCGAAGATGGGACTACCCTCCTCGTGAACAGCGTCGACCACGCGCTCCCAGGCCGCTGCCTGTTCGTCAGTAGCGAGGCCGGGTTGGTTGTGGTAGCCTTGACTGTGAGTTGCGTCCGGGTGGATACCCTCAGTGACGAGGAATGAGAAACCGCCGCGGGCGAAGGAGGCGTAGTAGCGGGCCATCCGGTCGGTCGCATGGCCCTCGTCGGTCGCGCTCGTACGCGTCATCGGTGCGAGGCCAATGCGGTTATCAAGAGTATGACCATTTAGTTCAAATTCGTCGAAGAGTAGGTCGTCAGTCATCGTAGTTCAGTATGTCGGTTAGACACATAAGGAGTCGGCGGTTGCGTGCTTAATCGAACTACCCAATTGAATTATATTTATCTGTCTATGGTTTAGTCTTCGAGAGCCTCGATAATATCCTGAGCAGTTGAACTAATTCGACCCAGGCGATCTTGGATCACCTCCGAATCCTCGTTCTCCCACGCTGCCAAGCTTTTGCTTCAACCACGGGCTGGAACGAATGGATACACCGGTACTTGCAGACGCCCATCGCCTCTCCATACACCCACTTCTCGGCCCCAACAATGCGAACAGTCACACCGAGGTCTTCAGCCACCTCCGTGAGCTTCACCACTAGATCACCAGCGTCCCCCGTCGCCGCAGTCTCCAAATCTGGTAGGGGCTCACCCTCGGTCTGAGAGACGTCGAAGACAGTTGTAGGTCTGAACCCGACGAGCCCTTTCGACCACTCTCCTGGAGGCCTCTCGTCGTATTCACAGCCAATCTGGTCGTGGTAGCTGGGTGCATTCTTGCATTTGGGACAGCGCTTGGTGATGATCGGAGCCCAGATCCAGATCGCCTGTTCGCCTTTCTGGACGTGCCTATCGAAGTCATTTCGCTAGGTGTGGTAGCCAGTGACTCTCGTTGCCTCGGGACACTGGAGCTTGATGAGCAGCGTATTTCTATGCAAGTAGTCATGGAAGCGACTCTGAACATCAAGCCACTCCTGGAACTCATCGCTCTCTTGGGCATCATTAACGTGGTCGACGAGCTCGCCGATCCAGTGTTTGATCGTACTGTGCATTTCATCGTGTCGGGTGTCGCTCTGCTTGAAGGAAACCGACGTCTCACTAGTAGCCATGATATTCACACGACGAGTTCTTCTTCAGAACGCGCCGCAACCCTTGGGGCGCGAAAATATACTGCTGTTAGGCTGGCGGCAGGTAGAAGCTCTGTTCGCCAGCTAACTCTTCGAACAGGTTCCGATGTCGGTGTGCAAAGTAACAGTCGTAGCTACAGTCCCCACAGAGGTCTTCAGTATCGTACTCAGCCACGAAGAGTCCACGTTCGGTCGACCAGACGGTCATACTGCACTCAAAACACGCTGGACTCTCGATATCGCTCAGTGAGGGACCACCATACGTATACTCAACGCCGACATCCTGGAGCGTCGGCTCGGGCCAGACGCCGTGTGCTTGTCAGAACTGTCGAACCTGCCCGAGGCTATAGCGTACGGTCTTGCGAACCGTCACGTGATCGGCAGCACGACCACTGTTATCCCGTCTATCTCTGTTCGAAGGCCAACCCCGGCTATCTGCTCAGTAGTGATGCAGTGACGACTAGCGCGCCCAGCAGCAAGCCGAGGTCGGCGTCGCTGTCGCCGACTTCACAGGTCCCCTACCAAATAAACAGTGGCTGATTTGTCTCTTCAGCCATGACGCTCTCGTAAAAACCAGGAGTCGACGACTGTGCTACTCGGAGACGATCTCGTACCGCTGTTCGAGCAAGTCGGCAGCCTCACCGAGTTTATCGAGCGCGACAGTGACCTCCAGGACGGTCGGATCGCCGCTGACCGCGGTTTCGAGTTCGTCGGCTTTCTCGCGGTACTCGGCGTAGCTGCGCTGGGTGACCGTTCCCTCTAGGCTCTTGCCGAGGTCGTCGATCCGCGTGGTCAGCGAGCGAACGAAATCGAAGTACGTCGACTCATCAAGATAAACGTCTTCGATGATCGCATCCTGGAGGGCGTCGACGATTTCGAGCGCACGGCGGCTTGTCTGGGGGTCCTCGCCCAGTGTGTCGGCGACCGAATCGAAAAATCGGCTCGCGGATTTGAGCGATTTGTGGGTGGCGTACTCGGTATGCATCTGGAGCGTCTCCGAGAGCTCGTCGAACTCCGAGCGGATGGCTTCGAGTCGGATGGCAAAGCCTTCGATTTGGTCGAGTTCGCTCTCGACGTAGTCGGTCGGCTCGCCGACAGTCGTCCGGTGTGGGTTGTCGGTGTCGACGATATGGGAGATCAGCGTCGCATACAACATATCGTTATCATAGACGAACGGGCGGTTCTGGGTCTCCTCACCGGGTTTCCACTCGCCATCGGGCGTCCGTTTGAACGAGCCAATAAAGATCGAGGGGTCGGTCCGGCTCTCGATCTCCGAGCGCACCGCTTGGTGGTACTCGTTGATCACCTTGTGGGCGGCCTCAACCGGGTCGGCCTCGCCGTGGCGTTCGAACTCCGGGAATTCGACCGAGGGGATCGTTTTGTACTCCTCGGGAGGCGTCTCCTTGTAGGAGATCTCGAGGACTTCGAGAATGCGACTTTCCTCGGCGTTCTCGCCGCCGGTTCCCTCCGCGCCCGGCACCGGCACGGGATCTTTGCTCTGTTCGTCGTACTCGAGATACAGATAGATCTCGTCGCCATCCGGCGCGGTGAGCCGTTTGGTGGTCCTGTTTTTGACCACGATCGGGCGACCGTCGTAATCGATGGCGACGCCGGGTTCAATCGTCACCCGGAGTGCGTCGCCGTGGTCCTGGAGGTCGGAGATCGTCAGGCCGCTAACGATGCCGACACCGGTGGTCAGCTTGTTGAGCGTCCGCAGCCGCGTGTCGTGGTACTCCTGTTCGACCCGCATATCGCGGGCGGTCATCAGTTTGCCCTGGAAATACCGGTTCTTTTCGAAGTTCTGTAGCTCGAATCCGCCGACGGTCTGCTCGTTGCTGTGTTTACTCATGTCGTCTCTCCGGTGTCGTCCCGACCCACGCCCGCCCGAAGCCGATCATTCGACAAGCCCCGTTTCGTCGCCAAGCGCAGATTGACCGAGTTCAAACCGACGTTTCGGTAGCGTGGCATTTATACCTAAGTATGTGTGCTGGTCGAGCTGCAGGCGTCGACGCAGCGAGGTGGCCTGTCCGTCCGTGTGGGCCGGTTTTTCGGCGTCGACAATCCGGTTGATCGCGTGGACGTGTTGGGCACCGATCTCGGCATCGATCAGCAGCAGAAACCGCTGTGGATGGCCGAGCAGTCGTTCGTACTGGCGTTTCGTCTCCGGGTCGTTGATACACTCCAAATCGTCGTACTCAAGCAGGATCACGTGGTCTTCGACAGTCCACGAGACGCCCGGCACGTCGATATGCTCGAAGTAGATCTCCAACAGCGCGAGCAGCCCGCGCCGCGTCCCCCGCATTCGGTAGAGTTCGGGTGCGCGTGCCAACAGTTCTCTGCGGGCCTCTCTGGGCCACGTATCGCCGATCTCGACGGCCAACCACTCGTTGAGCCACGACAGGTAGTCGGCCGGAACCTCGTGGGGATCGAAGAACCGCGTCACGTCGGCGATCTCCGCTTCGATGTCGACCAGAATCGTCTCGAAAATCGAGAGGAACTGCCCCAAAAAGGGGGTCCGGTCCGCGGCGTCCTGGTAGACCTCTGGCAGGTAGCGGAGATACGACTGTCGGGGGCAGTAGGCCCGAAGCGACCGGAGCCGCGGCGAGGAGGTTCGACTGCCGACGAAGCCGATGTTGACGTGGAGATACCGCCCGTCGGCGTCGTCGAGCAGGATGTCCTCGGGATTGTGCGTCGACACACGCTGGGCACGCTGATCGAAGACGGCTTCGAGCGCGGTGTGGGCCTCCCGAAGCCAGTTGGTTGCCTGGCCGACCGTCGCCGAACCGACCATGCGGGCGAGTTCGCCCGGCTCCAGCAAAATGAACTCCCAGAGCCCCTCTATTTCGGCCGCCTGCAGTCGCTCGCGGTCGGCGGCAGTCAGTCCCGTAATCGCCGAGAGATCGTCGACGCCCTCGATGTCGCCATCCGAGGTGTAGTACTGGATCTCGATGTGGGTGCCCGCGGTCTGGCGGTCGAACTCGAAGGTCATTCGGTGCCAGGCCATTCCGTCCTCGCCCGAGTCGAGCCGCCCCAGAATGTCGCCCTCGTAGCGGGTGGTTTCGGGGTCCTTTCGGTTCTCTTGGCTCTCGGCCAGCAGCCAGACGGCCCCCTCGTCGGCGGTCGTTGCGACGTAGGCGTCGCCGCCTGTATCCCGCAGGAGCCGCTCGGGATGGGCCTCGAAGCCGGTCAGCCGCTGGGTCGATCCGTCGGCCAGCCAGTAGCAGACCGTCCGTGGGTCGCCCGATTCGGTCGTCCCCGAGAGCAACACCGTCTCGGGAGACCGCGAGCAGACGACCCGCGGCTCGAAATCCAACGCGAGCCGGATCGTCGACTCGCCGGGCCGCGTTTCGGTTGCAGCCGACTCGTAGCGTCGAAGAACCGGTCGCCCCTCGTCGGAATCGAGCACCGTCACCGTGCCCGTGGTGTCGACCGAGAGATCGGTCGGCGCGTCGAGGCCACTGACGATCCGGCGGGGGCGCTCGTCGGCTTCCGCACGGAACACCGCCCCCTCGCCGTCGGTACGGCCCCCATCGAGCACGTAGAGCTGTCGGTCCTCGCCGACCGCCGTGATCGGCTTGCGGATCACCACCGACTCGGCCCACAGCAGCTGCCGTCGACGCCGCGAGAAGGCCGCCACGGTGCCCACTTCGTCGATAATAAAGGTCGTATCCGCGGTCGTGGTAACGATCGAGGGACGCTCGAAGCCGACCGTCTCGGAGCCCGACAGCGACAGCGACCGCATCTGCTGGGAGTCCCGGACGTACACCGACACCCCGCCCGTGTCGTCGAGGACGGTCACGTTGCCGTCGCCGCTGACCGCCACGTCGACCGCCGTAAACTGGAGATCGGTCGGCGTCAGTGTCGGCGTCGTCGCCAGCCGGACGCCCTCGTCGCTGATGTCGACGTTGCGCCGGGTCCACTGCTCCCAGTGGGCCCGCGAGCGGGCCGTCACGAAGGAGAACTCGGTGTTCATTCTGCCTCCCTCGTCTCGGCGGTCGAGGTTACTGTCACGGCCACGTCGTCGGCCGCCAGCGACAGTAGTTCGGTCTCGCCGATCAGCACGTTGCCCTGTTTGTCGATCTTCTTTTCGCCCGCTGCCGACACCGACGCGCCCAGCAGATCGTCGACGCCGCTCGCCGACTCGACGACCGTTTCGAGATCCGAGATGTAGAGCGGTCGGCCGAACGGCCAGCCTTCGCCGTCGTAGCCGGTCAGCGGATGAATAAACTCGGTCAGCGCCGCCCGCACGCCCTCGATCACCGACTGGTCGGTCTGTTCGGGAACCGCCGACACGGCCAGCGTCATATCGAGTCTGACGTACGATGGCGGGCTCACCCGCAGCCGGTCGGTCAGCAGCTGGGTTCGGTCGAGATGGGTCTCGACGGCCTCCAGGAACGCCGGACTCGGCACCGGCTGTGGGTGTGGGCTGTAGGGAACAACGACGACGTGAATCTCGGGTGCTGACTCGCCGCTGGCGGTGTCGGTCGACGTAACGGCGACCTCGGCGCGGCCGAACCGAAGCCCCGGTGTGTGGGTCGCGATGTACCGATAATCGTCGGCCCGAATAGCTCTGTAGGGTCGTTTGAGATCACGTTTGAATCGGTCGAGAGCGGCTTCGACCGTGTCCTGTGCGGTGCCGCCGGTGGCCCCGCCGAGCGGTGTGATTCCAAGCTCGCCGAGGCTGACGTGTTCGGTCAGCGGCTCGTCTTCGGCGGTGAACTTCCACTCGGAGCGTCGCGAGACGTTGCCTTCGGTACCGCCACCGTAGACGTATCGCTCGGCGACGACGTGGCGGTCGACCGGCGGCTTCGCGCCGGTGATCCCGTTGCCGAACCGGATCACGCCCCGCTCGTGATCCAGGACGTAGTGGGTGTCGGTCGGCTCCGAGCGGTCGAAGTCGTCGACCGGGGTCCACTCGGTGCCGTTGATGACGATTTCGGCATCCAGGACCGGCTGGTGGGCGAAGACGAACTCTTGTCCGGCCGCGATTGAGGTACGCTCGCCGCCGTCGACGCGTTCGAGCGTCTCGTCGTCGACGGTCGCGCGGTGGACCGTCTCGATGACGTTGACCCGCAGCGAGTTACACTGCGGTGGGATCTCGTAGCCCGCCTGTTCGATCCGGCAGCGAATCCAAACCGGGGCGTCGGTCGATGCTCCCGTGGTCGCTCCAATATCGGTGTCGGCCGTCGAGAGCCTCACGACCCCGCCCTCATACAGGGAATTCGTTGCGTCGGCCTCGACGGTGAGCGGCTGCCAGTCGTCCAGCGTGGTCGGCAGCGGGAGCCGACCGCCGCGGAGTTCGGGCTGGCAGTAGTCCCACGCCAGTGAGACGGAGGGCTCGAACTCGACCGACAGCTCGCCGTGAGTAGCCGGAGGCCGAAGGTCGGCCTCGTGGAAGTCGACGGTGATCGCGACGGTTTCGTGGTCGTCGAACGGATCGGCGTCGAACCCTAAAAAGAGGGCGTCGCCCTCGGTCGGTTCCTCGCCAAAGGCCAGAAACCTGATCCCCTCGGTCCGGCTCTCGTTGGTGTGGTCGACCGTATCGCCATCGGTGTGGGTCAGGATCTGGGTGATCGTCCCATCAGTGAGCCGGGTATTGGTCGCCGTCTCGAAGGTTTTGTTAGTTCCCGAGCGGTCGTCGACTGTCAGTTTGGTGCCGTGTGGAATCACGGTACCACCAACGCCTGTCGGCGGCTGGACCAACACCTGAGCGCTCGCCGCCTGTGGCGGCTGGCGGGCCACCCCGAGCAGTTTGAGATACTTGTCACGGTGGTCGTCGGTGACGCGATCCAGCTGGTAGGTGTAGGTCTCGGAGATCCACGTCAGCAGTTCGAGCACCGCGATCCCGGTGTCGTGGGTATTGTGGTCGCTCCATTCTTCGGAGTAAACTGGGATCTTTCGTCGGAGCTCCTCGAAGAGCTCCTCGAACTCCCGGTCGTCTAGCGAGGGAACGTCGAGGCCCATCAGCGATCACCGCCAGTCGAGACCGCAATGCTGTGTCGACCGCTGTAGATGAGCACGTCCGGGGGGACCCGCGGTTCGGTGTCGTTGCCAGCGAGCGTCAGCTCGTCGCCTGCGGTCTCGTAGGTGACGGCGATCTCTTCGATCCGGGCAACCGCCGGAAGCTGTTCGAGATGCGACGAAAACACCACCGGTGGCGGCACGCGGCCGATCTCCCAACCGTCGCCCGATGGCCCGCCAGTCAGTGGATGAATGAACGCCTGTAGCTCGTGTTCGATCTGTTCTTTGATATCAGTGAGGTTCTCCTTGCCGGTTGTCTGGAGCCGGACGTCGACGCTGGTTTCGAGATAGGTCGGCCCGCGGACGGTGAGATTCGACTCCGAGTTGCCGACTAACGACAGCGGGGCGTCGGCCCGGACGGCCGCTTCGACTCGGTTGGTCAGGGCGACCGGCGGCACCGGTTTGGGCTGGTCGACGTTCGGAACGATCAGCAGCGTCACACAGCCGGTCTGTGACCGACCGTTGGCGTCCATTCCCGGCTTACATCGGACACGCGCTAACTCTCGGGAAGCCGACAGCGCGATGCGCTCGAAGCCGTCGGTCGTCACGGGACGGCCGCGATCACGGATCTGCTTGGGCGCACGCGAGACCAACTGCTCGACGGGTTCGGTGTCCTCGCCGCCCTCGCTGGCCTCGGGGTTCGAAACCTCGTCGACGAACGCAATCGCCTCCGAGAGCCCCGTGATCGCACCAGCCTCGACATCGCCATCGGAGCCGCCGCCGATGCGGTAGCTCGCCCGAACGTTGTTTTCTCCCGCTGGCGGCACCATGCCGTGTTTGCCGTTGCCGAACCGGACGACGCCACCAGTTTGGTCGACCACGCAGTGGCGCTCCGACGTGCCCGAAGTAAAGAAGTCCTCGACGACCTCCCATTGGACCCAAAAGGCCCGAACGGTGCCGTCTCGGGTGATCCGGTCGACCGAGTCGGGACTGGTCTGGAGCAGGCGGCGGCGCTGGGTTTCCGACAGTGACTCGTGTTCGTCGACCCAGATCTCGGGGTCCATCACGGGCCGCGAACTGAACGAAAACCGCTGTCTGCCGGTGCCACTGCTGGAGCCGAGCCCCTCGTCTTCGATTAGCTCGACGTTTTCGGCCCACTGGGTGTTCGGGTGAACACCGTACAGCACCGGCGCAGTCCGCGTCCGGTCGTCACGGATCGAGACATCGGCATCGTAAAACGCCGTGCCGTCGGCCGCGTGGCTCTCGGTGCCGTCTTCGGGAACGAACACCGCGCCGGTGGTGCGGACGAACTCATCGCCGGTGACGCGAATCCGGAGCCAGTGGCGCTCGACGCCGAACAGCTCGAAGCCGACTGTCGGCTCGGGGAACGTACAGCTGAGAATCCCACGCTCGGCGAAGTCGGCAGTTCCGTCGGTGATCTCGAGACGGGTCCACCGCCCACGGTCGGGGTCCGAACAGTACTCGACATTGAGCCACGGGTTGAACGAGTCGGGGTACACGACCCCCTCAAGCGGTAGATAGAGCTGTATCGGGCCGTTACGGAGCGCTCGGTCGAAGCCGAGATACAGCGCCTGCTGTTCGCCTGGCAGCGGCACGAACGGATGGAACTCCCCATCGTCCGGCTCGATCTGTCGCGTCGACCGGTTGTTTGTTGTGACAATCGAGTTTACGGGGCGTGCTGGTTGGGTGTAGGCCACCGACACGGATTCGAACGTCGGCGGCGAGATGTGGTCGGTGACGGTCTCCCAGTTGTGTTCGCCGGTTTCGACCACCTTCGGCTGGCCGTAGTCGCCGCTGACGAGTCTGGCCCGTATCCATCGGTTTTCGTGGCCGAACTGTTCGGTATCGACCATTGATTCGGGAATCGTGAACGAAACCGATCCCGACTCGCGGAGTGTGCGGGTCCCGTCGTCGACGCGGAGCTGTCGCCAGCCGTTCCCGTCCCAGAACTCCCAGGCGATCTCGGGTGTGTTCTCGTCCGACTGGTCGGGGCCGCTTCCGTCATCTAACTGGTCGGCTGGCTCGTCATCAGCGGCGGCTTCAGCCGCAGCGGCTGCCGCGTCGGTCGACTCGTCGCCGTCCGTCCCGTCAGTTTCTGTCTCGTCGTCGGCTTCGCCAGCAGCCTCGTCGACGGCCTCGAACCGGAGCTCGACCGCGGAGCCGGGTTTCGTGAACGCCTCCTCGCAGGCCAGCGAGAAGATCGCGGCCGTGGTCGGGCGGCGACCGAACGGTCTGATTGGACCGTCGTCGTCGAACGTCAGCGGGGTGTCGTTGCTGAACCCCTCGTCGGGCTCCAACACGACCGACTCGCCGACCGTCTCGCCCTCAATCGAGAGGGTCACCGACTCGATGCTCAGGTTGAACAGCGCATTCGAGAGCTCGTCGTCCGGAACCCGGCACCGGAGCCACCGGCTCTCGATTCCGTCGACCTCGGTTTCGGTGATCTCGCCAGGAATCGTGAACGCGAGCCTAACGGGATCGGCCGTCGGCTGGAAGCCGCCGGTCGCACTCGCCTGGAACCGGTCCTGGAGAGTCGACAGCTGCGAGCGGAGCTTCGCGGCGAGGTCGGCGTCGACGACCGCGCTGTCGACGAGATTGGCAGGCAACAGCTGGCCTGCCGAGTCCTCACCGAACCGTCCCTTCCGAATGTCGTCGGTGATGCTTCGTATGAGGAGTTCGTACTCGTCGTGGTCGGCGATTTTCGTCAACCCGTACCGTTTGAAAAAGGCCTCCAATCGCTGGGTGAGCTTGGTCGTCTGTTCTCGCTCCGAAAAGGACGTCGTTGGAACGGCGGCCTCGCTGTCGGCCCCGAGTCGGTGCCAGCCCTCGGTGTCGGTGTCAGTGTCGACGCCGTAAAACTCCCAGCGCGGTCGGTTGGCGACCAGTCGCTCGGGTGCGTCGGTCTCGATTTCGAGCTCGATTGTCGAACCCGCAGTGAGCGTCAGCAGGTCGTCGTGGCCGAAATACAACTCGTGGTCCTGGATGTTCTCACCCGTGAACAGCTGGGTGCGCTCGGCTGCCAGTAGCCTCTCGCCGTGGTCGGTCAGGCGGTCAGTGCCGGGGTCGACGCCATAGACGTGCGTCAACGAGGCGGGTGTGGCCTCGAACGAGCGGTCGCTGAGGGTTTCGAACCGCTGTTCGGGTCGGGTTTCGGTCGCGGGTGCGGTGGCCGTCGTCGACGGCGGAATGCGGACGTTGTCGGTCGCGCTCTCCGAAAGCTGAAACGAGAGCGGCACCCGCGAAGGCTGTGGGGGAAAGGTGTTGAATCCCAGCGAGTCCAAAAACGCCATTCGGTGTTTCTCGGGGACGCGGTCGAGTCGCTCGACGACGCCTTCGGTGAGATCGGCGAACAGCTCGAACATGACCGTCCCCGCATCCTCTGAGTGGGGATCCCACTCGTCGGTGTAGTAGGGGGCAATCGTCTTCATCCGGTCGAGGATGTCCTCGCGGTCACGGCCGTCAATAACCGGCTCGTTAGCCATCCACACTCCGTCGCTGCGGTCCGTTTCTCGGCTTACTCATCGGTCATATAAAAGGGGTAGACCATATTCGACGCAGAGTTGGTCGACCGGACGCGGTAGTCGATATCAATCAGAAGGCGGTTGGGATGCTGTGGGTCCCGCCGGGCGTCGATCTCTTCGACGTCGATCCGTGGCTCCCAGGAGATCAGTGACTCTCGAACGCTGCCCTCGACGAACGTCAGCATCGTGCCGTCGATGTTGCCGAAGACGTGGTCGTGAATATCGCAGCCGAACTCGGGGCGCATCACGCGTTCACCTTTAGCGGTTCCGAGGATGATCCGGATCGAATCCTGGATACTGAGTTCGCCCTCCGAGAGCGTGATATCGCCTTTGTGGTCGGGCTGGGCCGGGAACGCCCAGCCTGCGCCGGGGAAACTGTCGTCTCGCGTGTTGTTCGGGGCCATCGTTATTTGATCATCACCGTCGGACAGCCGCCGACGATTGTGTTCGGTGGGCCGACTTCGGCAATCGTATCTCCCATTTTGGCCGCCGGAAGTCCCCCGATCAACACGGTCGGACTACCGGGGGCCGCAACGCCACCGCCGTGAGGGACCGGTCCAGTCGTGAGCGGACACGTGTGAAAATCACCAACGCGCCAGGCTGGCAGCCCACCGATCAACACCGTGGGACAGCCGGGCCCGGTCAGCGGCGTCCCGTGTGCGGTCTGATCAGTGAGTCTCGCTGCGGGTGGCATCCCGGCCTCCATCTACGGTGAGAAGGCCAATCCTACCCGTCGGCTTCCCGGCGTCTCTCGCGGTTCTGTCCAGCATATACAGTAGTGTATACTGGTAGTATAAATAAAATTAGCTATTAATTCAGCTGAATAAGCGAGCCTTTGATTTGGACGATGGCGGTGCTCTGTAGTTTCGCCGGGCCGTTGCCTTTGAGTTCCAACATTCCTTTCGAGTTGATCCCAATTTTTGCGCCGGAGATCGTGGTCCCGGTTTTCCCGTCGACGGCGACCGATTTGCCGTTGATTTTCACGTTTCCCTGTGATTTGAGGGTGATGTTTTTGCCCGACACCGAGACGTCCTTGCTCGAATCGAGCGATATTCCCTTCGAGTCCATCGTGACGGTGTTTCCCTCGCCGTCTTTGATCTCGACGGCCTTGTCCTTGTCCGACAGGAAGATGTGATGACCGCCTTCGGTCGTGATCTCGATGCCGGTGGCGTCTTTGCCATCGTCGAACGTAATCGTATGGCCCGCCCGCGAGGTGATGGTCCGTCGGGGGTTCTTACCGTCTTTGTTCGTTTCGGGGGGTTTGGCCTTCCCGTTCCACAGTGAGCCCAACACGTAGGGGTCGTGGATGTCGCCGCCGCCGAAGCCGACCAACACCTCGTCGTCGACCTCGGGCAGAAAGTACGAGCCCATCTCTTTGCCAGCCATCGGAACGGCGATCCGCGCCCAGTTACTCTCGTCTTCGGCATCCCGCCACGGGAACCGGACTTTCACCCGACCCAGTCCCTCTTCGTCTTCGTTATTCGTTACGACCCCAACATAAACGCCATCGAGCGAGCCCTGTTCGCGGGGATCGAAGTTCGACCCCATTATTTCAACCCTACGATAGAAAACGTCATTCGGTAGCCTGCTTCAGTCATACGGTGTGTGGCATCCGTAACATAATAATTGTTTGCGAATTCGGAGCCGATGCCATCGATTTTCACGACTCGGCCCGCAACGATCTCCGGAATGCCGAACGATTCGCAGGTTCCCTCGACGTGTGGGCTATCGACCGACGCGGCTTTGGCCTCCGCCAATGCAGTCGCCTCTTTCTTTGATTTGACCGGGACCCGGTAGACAAGCGTACTGTCAGCATCGCTATCCGCAGCCGATTTGCCGACGATCTCTTCTTTTTTGACCGGATCCCAGTACCTGATCGTCACCTCCGAGAGCGTCCGTGTCGAATCCGACCGGAGCTGGATCGACTCCAGTGACTCACCATAAAACAGCGAGGCGACCGGATCGGGTGCCGATTTGCCCCCTTTTCGGGGCCGGAACTGAAACTCGCCGACCGTTCCGAAACACTCGAAACCGAACTTCTCGGCGAGGTCGACGATGAACTCGTAATCGCTCTGTTCGTGCTGAAAAACCCGGTCGAGCTTTGTTTTGGCATCGCTCACCGTCACTTTGTTAAATGCCGGACTGGCGACTTTCTTGACGATATCACCTATCGTCTTTTCTTCCCACGAGTTGGCGTTCGCTCCCTGCATCAGCTTTTGGAGCGGGCCGAAGCCGCTCACCTGGACGCTGGGTGGTCCCGTCTCGGGAAACGTCGGCTCGACGACGCCGATCTCGCCGACGAACACCGTCTCGGTCGACCCGTTGCCGTACCCCATCTCGATTTCGACCTTCGTGCCCGGCTTGAACGTCTTCCAGTCGAGACCGTCGAACTCGCCGTGTTCATGATCGAACGGATAGATCAGCCGAAACGAGAAGTGGTCGGCCCCTTCGACGGTCGTATCGACGACCACGTCGGTCAGCACGCCGCTGTACTCGTAAAACTCCGTACCGCCGACCGTGACCAGATACCGCGGGGCGTACCGGGCCGAATACGACATCAGGCGACCTCCTGTGGCCGCAGAACGAACCCACCCATCATAGCGGTGGCAGTGAGAGTGTGGTTCCGGGTTCGATCACTCTCGGATTTTCGAGATCGTTGGCCTCGGCAATCGTTCGCCAGTGGCTCGGATCGCCGTACTCCTGCTCGGCGATCAGCCAGAGGGTATCGCCCTCGGTCACGCGCCAGCGTTTTGCCTTGTCGGTCGACTCGTGTTTGATCTCGGATTTCTGGAACTCGGCGGTCTGGTACTCCCGAAAGGTCACGTCGACACGCGCACGGACAGGGATTCCGTTCGGGAGAAACCGCGTAAAGCGTTTGTCGGCCCGGACGAGGACGGCCGTGAAATCGAGGCCGCCACCCCAGACGAACCGACAGATCGGCGGCGCATGGAGTTCGCCGTCGACGCTCAACAGTGAATCGAGGCCGTTGGTGTACACCTTGCGGACATCGGCGGCTTGGTCGGTTGGCGCGGCGTCGGTCGTATCGAAAAACAGCTCCATCGAGAGCTGGTCGGCGGTCCCGCTGGTGAACTGTGCGACCGGCGAGTTGAGCAGGGTTTTGTGGTCGCCGTAGGAAACCCGCTTTTCGATCCGGTACTCAGTCGGATTGAACCGACAGAGAATGTCGTCGCCCTCGTTTTTGCCGTTGAGTATCTTGATGTGTGCTTTTTCGAGTGATTGGCTCATTTATAATCCCCTCCGCTGGCGGTCGAGTTGTTGCTTTCGTTCGATTGTTCGGTACAGTCGCTCGGCGAGCCGGTCGAGTTCAGCCTCGCTGAGCGACGCCTGCTGTGTTTCGTTCCTCGTCTGCCGCTCACGCTGGTCGGCGCGGGCGTCCGGCGAGTCCGGCCGCAGCCGGTACTGGTCGGGGTCCCGCGGGCTCCGCTGGCGGGTAGACTCCCGGCGGTGGGACTCGTCGACCGAGCCCTCGGGAGCCGACTCGGTGTGCCCAGCCGACTCCTGGATGCTCGACTGTGGCTCGGGTGCCGGATGCGTTGACTGATCGGCGCTCGACTGCTGGCCTTCGAGCGAACTGGTCCACTCTGAGAGTGGGCTGTCGGTCTGCTGGGAGTCACTGGCCGACCCGGCTTCACCTGTGCCATCACTGTGAGGGCTCTTGGGTTGGGTATGGACCTGTCGGCTCTCTCCGGCCTGGTGGGTAGATCGGAGCGGCTGGCTCCCGGCGTCAGTCGTTTTCGACTGGCGCTTGTCGTTCCTCCCAGCGTGTGGCTCGGCGATCAGTTGCGAGGTGCCCATCGACCGTGGCTCAGGTGAGCGTAGCCCACGGCTGGTTTCGGCAGTATGTGTCTCCCAGCGGTTGGTTCGCTCGGCGATAAACAGCTCTTCCCACGCAGTCGACGAGCTATCGGTCTCCGATCCATCCGACCGCGAGCTGGGCGTCTGCTGGCTGTGGCGGTGGGTCGGCTGTGGGTCGCTGGTGGTGGCCGACCGCTGGGAGGAGGTCGTAGTCGACTGCTGAGAGGGAGTGGTGGTCGACTGCTGAGAGGGGCTGGTCGCTTGGAGTGTCCTGGACTGTGTGGCCTGTGAGCCGCCAGCGGCTGTAGCCGCAAACTCTTCCCAGCGTTTGGTTCGGTCGGCAATCGAGAGCGTCTCCCATGGCTCGCCGGTCGACTGGGCACTGCGGGCAGTCGACGACTGATTACGGTCCAATGGCTGCTGTCGGTCGGTCGAGTGCTGTCGGTTGGTCGAGTGCTGTTGGTCGGCTGATTGCTGTCGGTTGGTTGAATGTTGCTGGTCGGCCGATTGTTGTCTGTCGCTGACCCGCAGTTGGGTTCCAGCCGATTCCGACCCATTGGTCGTTTTCGCCCCTGCGTCTCGGGGTTGGGGTGGCCTCAGCCCGCCGCGGTTGTCGGCGGCGAACTGCTCCCAGCGCTTGGTTCGCGCCGCAATCGACAGCCCTTCCCACGCCTCGCCGGTCGACTGCTCGCCAGGCTGGTGTGGCTCTTGGGTCGGTGTCGCCGAGCGGTGTGTGGTCCGTGTCCCGTCGGCCGATCTCTTGTCAATCGATCCGGTCTGTGTTTGAATACGTGAGTCCGACCGTGTTCGACCACTCGTCGACGCTGAGTCACGATCTCTCGGTTGGGCTGGGTTCCGTCCCTGACGGCTGTCGGCGGCAAACTGTTCCCAGCGACCGGTTCGCTCGGAGACCGACAGCCCCTCCCACGTCTTCGAGGACTGCGGTTTCTGTTCGTCGTCCGCCTGTGATTCTCGACGCCGTTTCGGTCGCCGCAGTCTCGTCGTCCCCCGTGTCTCCGACCGTTGGGACCGCCCCTCACGGCTCTCGTTCGGTCGTGGGGCGTTTGGGTCGACGCGCCGCCGAACCCGGCTGGTGAATCTCTGTCGACGCCGCCGTCGTGTGGTGACCGTGGGTCGGCTCGATTGGCGTGTCTGCTGCTGGGTCTGCCATTGCTGACGCGTTGCCGTCCTGGAGGCCCGATGGTTTCCGTCCTCTTGGCCGCCTTCGGTCGAATCTCGGCTGTGAGACTCTGTGGGGGGATCGGTCGGTTGAGGCCGTCGGTTTACCAAGTCCGTCTCGGGGTCGGCTGTAGATCCCGACTCGCCAGACGAGTATCGACCGTCTCGGCTGGTCGACTGCTGCTGTGGCGACACTCCAGGACGCTCAGTCTCGGACAGGCGGCTGACTGGTTGTGGCTCTGTCGAATCCACCGGAGCCGCGCCCATCGGCTGGCGTCTCCGAGCGGTTCGCTCCGCACCGAACCGTCTGAACTGTCGGATTCGCTCGTCGACTGACGGTGACGAGCGATCTGTGGGCGCTTCCGTCTGTCGACGACGCGGTGACGACGGTTCCTCGTCGGGCCGAGTTGCTCCATCTGTCGTCGCTGACCGATCCCGTGACGGTGGCTGCTGGGCCTGAATCGCCGAGTCAGTCGGCCGGGATGGCGATTGGGCCGTGGTGTCGGGAGTCGGCTGCCGAGTCTGTGTTCTCGACCGCGGTTGTTGGGTCGGGATCTCCGAGTCGCTGGATCGCCCGGTCGGCACAGCCGAGCTATTGCGTTGGTCTGGGATGGACTGCGGTGTGTTGTCTGTCTCTGTGTTGCCAGTGTCTGTCTTATCCGCGTCTGTGTTGTCCGCGTCTGTAGGCTGTTGACTCCGGCTTGCTGGATCGTCGGGCTGGCGGTGACGACGGCGTGACTCCCGGCTGGCTGTGGCTGCGGCCGCAGCCGTTCCGGGGGTGCGCCGCGCCGTCGACCGGGATGATGGCCGCCACTCCCGCCGCTGCCTGCGGGCCGCCGCACGCTGTCGGGTTGTCTCAGGTGTATCGCCCCGCGTCGACTCCCGTATCCACCTGTTCCAACCGGGTCGTTGATCTCGCTCCCGGGAACCGGTTGACTCCGAGTCTGACTCGCTTTGCTGGCCGCGTGTGGGGTGGGCGATCCACTGTGTGGCAGCCGTCGACGGCTGTCGGTCCGGCTCTCGACGCGGCTCGCCGTACCAATGAGAGCGACTGCTCGACGCCGCGTGGCTCTCACTGCTGAGGCTTCGCTCCAAGGCCACGAGTAGCCCGCCGGTTCCGCGTTGCCCTTGGCCTCGCTGGAGCAGTCGCTCCAATCCGGCGAGACGACCCTCTCTCGCGGGATCGTCGACCCGTCGGAGTTCGGCTTCGAGACTGTTGAGGCTGCTTTGCTGAGAAGAGTCGTCCGTGGTGCGCCGAGAGCTATCGCGGTCGTGGCTTTCGAGTTCGACTTTCGCCTCGGTGAGAAACTGGTTGAACTCCGTGGTTCGGGTGTCGACGAGCGTCTCAAGTTCCGAGACGAACCCTTCGAACGTCTCCCGGAGCTCCTGTCGCATCCGACCGACATCTGCGGCGGTCACGCTCGTGAGTTCGTTCGGCAGCTCGTCGGCCAGCGATTCGAGTTCGCCGACGAGTTCGTTGTACTCGCTGGTTAGCTCGGTCGACAAACTCTCACGGAGCGACACAAGCTCGGCTGGCAGCGTGGCCGCAGCCAACAGCGAACTGGAGTCGTCCGCCTGTTGGCTCCGGTGCCACGAGGAGAACTGCGAGACGGCGACGCCGGGAGTCCCGACACCGACCCCACCGTCCTCCGGCCCGAGAATACTCCCCACAAACGACGCGGAGGTGTCGGCTGTCTCGTCTCCCTCGATGACCTGATTGTACTCGGTGTGTGTCTGGTGGATGAGCCCGTCCGGCCCGTCGTCGAGAATCGATTCTGTCGGTGAGGATTCACCGAGTGTCTCGGGCTGGATAGGCTGTGTTGGCGGGACTAGATTCTCGGTATTGGACTGATCGCTGGCTATCTGCCCGTAAACCGACAGTGCCGACGGGCCGGTTTCGGCCGCCGCATCCCGTGAGCTACCGACGATGCCGAGTGCGGACAGTCCGAGAATTGAGCCAGCCGTCCGTCCGTACTCCGAGAGCATCGAGCGAGCCGCCTGGGTGTGTTGTGTGAGCTTCGACGTCGCCGACGCCGTTTGGGTGGAAACCGCCGATGTTGTGGATCGTGCCCGGCGAGCGAGCAGCGAACTCCGTTCGGCCGTCAGCGACTGGCTTGCGGGCGGCGTCGACGGCGTCAGGTTCGGGGGGTGAGTGGCCGATTTCGTGGTGGTCTGCTGTGCTGTCAGTGGGAGCGCCGCCACCTCCTGGTCGGCGTCTTCCGCCCCAGAATCGACTGCCTTGGCGTTGTCAGCCGGTTCACGGTCGTCGACAGTCTCGGAGTTCGCAGTTGGCTCGGAGTCCGCAGCCTGATCGGCGTCGTCAGTTGCCTTATCACGGTCGGCACTCGTTTCATCCGAGAGTCCAACCGTCGCCACGCCGATCCCGGCGAGCGTCGAGCGATCCGTGGTCGTCCTTTCGGTGGAAACCGCTCCAGTATCAGGGGCCATCGTCGAGAGCCCCTCCGAGGACGATGTCTGTGTCGCTCGTTTCGACTGGGCCGTTGGGAACGAGTCCGGTGTCGCCGCCATCGCTGAGTGACTCTGTGTCGGTCCAACCGCAGCCAAATACGTCAGATCCGGCTGGTGGCCGGTGGCGGTTTGCTGGCCCGCTGCCGTCGACTGGAGCCGTGCAAGTCGTCCGGTGGAAGCTGTCGTAGACAGCGGGACGGGCAACACGCCGAGCGAACGGGCGGTCAGTTGTTCGTCCGTCTTGTCGGTGTCGGGATGTTTCGCCCGCTTGAAAGCCTCTCTGGCTTCCGGGGTGAACTCGGTGGGCGTGTCGACTGTCGTCGGCTCGACCTCGGCGTCCGAGTCGGAGTCGGGATCTGCCCCAGGCTGTACCGGTGGCTCTCGGTGTGTCGTGCGCGCCCGATTGCCTCGCGTCTCAGTCTCGCCCAGCGTGGGCTGGCTGCGGTCGGACTGCTCGAAGGTCGCTGACGATGCGATCTGTGCGGTCGAGCCATTGTCCGCAGTCGCCTGGTGGGCATAGATCCCAGCCAGGGTTCGGCGTTCGACCCAGCGAAGGTGTTCCGACAGCGTCGTCGAGACCGCCTCGGCGAGTTCGACCGACCCAATCGACCGTTGGTGATCGAGCACGCCGAACGTCTCCGGTGGGTCCTCGTCGTTGCCATCGGAGCCGAGTTGGCGGATCGGTCGAACCGCCCGGCGAATCTCCGGAAACTCAGTATTCGTCATCGACGATCACCTCGACAGGCTCCGTCTGGCAGTCACGACGGACCAACCTGTGTGACCTCGTAGATCGGTTCGACAGCCCCGGTCGAGTCGACACGAATCCGGGGAATCCCGGTCAGATACACCCGGTCGCTGTTGAAGGCGTGATCGGCACCCTCGCCAGCGTAGCGACCACCGACGACACAGGGCAGCTCGGTGCCGTCGACGGTGACACTGAACCGAAGCATCGACCGAACACGTGTCTCGTGGTCATCCAGAAACACCGCGTTCGTACAGGCGGGCTCCCCACAGCGCGACAGCAACCGGTCGGCGTACAGCGGCGAGCGAACGGTCGTCTCGTGACCCGCCGGACAGCGATACGTGAGTGATGCTGGCTGAACCGACCGCGCAGGCGGCTCCGTAATCGGTGCTGTCTGGACGGTCGTCAGCGTGTTTGCATCGGTGAGTGGGTCGTCGAGTCCGAACTGTTTGAGCCGGTCGACGCTCGACACGCCGATGAGATGAATCACTAACTGATCGAAGCCAGCTGGGTGGGTGCCGTCGATCTCGGCCTCCTCGACGAACCCCTCGAACCCGTTGCGGAGCGCATCGAAAAACCAGTCGGGATCGGTCCGGAACTGCCCCGGCTCGATCCCCTCGTCGACGAGATCCCGAGCGTCGGCCACCAGCCAGTGAGTGTACGGCTGGCGGGCGGCTCGTTCGAGTTCGAACTGCGAACCCGATTCGGCCCGCTCTTCCCAGTAGGCCCGACAGGTTTCGGTTACTGACTCTGTGGTTTCGTGAGCCATCAGTAGCTCACCGTCGCCAGCTCTTCGTAGGTGAACTCGAAGGCCTCAAGGGCGACACGTACGCCGCCAGAGACCATTCTCGGCCCGCGCCACCGGACCGGGTAGGCGTTTCGAAACTCCCAGCCCCAGACTTTCGTCCCCTGTTTGTCCGACAGCGAGATCACGATGTTCTGTTGGACATCCGTGCGGGCTGTCGTCGTCGACTCGATGAGCCATTTAAAAAACATCTCGTAGTCGGTGAGCCCACGGGACAGAACGACGTTCGAGGCATGGAGCTGTCCGGGTAGCTTATGAGTAAACTCGTTGACGCCGCCCTCACGGTATTCGACGATCTCGCTTTGGACGTTGAGTCCCGAGATGTCGGTGAAGCCAGCAACGATTTCGCCGCCGATCTCGACTTCGAAATACGAGTTTCGGTAGGGGAAATCCTTCGCGGTGGGGTCGGTGAAATCAAACATCGTCTGGTGGGTGTGGTCTCATGGCAGCAGGTTTTCGAGTGTCGGTTCGAGCAGCGACTCCGAGCCGCCCTCATCGCCGTTGAGCTGGTCGTTGATCTCGCTAATCTCGTCACACCACCGCTGGCGTTCCCAGTGCGGGAGTTCGAGGATGTCGGCGTGATCCCAGTTGAAGTAGTAGGCGATGAACGCCATCTCTTCGAACAGCTGGTCGACCTCGAAGACGTCTACGCGTCGGGCCCGTTTCCCTCTTCGACCTCATCAGGGGTTGGGCTGTCAGCTGGTGTGTCTGCCTCCAGGCTCTCCATCGCGTCGTCGGGCTCCGGATTCTCTACTCCCTCGGCGGGCGGACGCTCCATCACGTCGGCGAACTCTGTGCCGCCGTCGTTGACGCGCTCGTAGAGCTCCTGTAGATAGGTCAGATCCGAAACGAACAACGACTCGATGACGTCGGTGTCGACCCTCTCCAGCGAACCCAGATCGGTAATCACCCGCGACAGCAGGATGATCGTCAGATACGAGGCGTTCTCCTGGACGCGGAGATCGTTCAGCGGCTTGATCTCGTCGGCCGCCGTCGCCAGGCGCATCCGGCCCTCCTTGTGAACAGTGCCCTCGTCGTCGACGTATCCCTTCGGCAGGGTGAACTCGAACTCGGTCTGTAGTGGTGTGGTACTCATGTCCTAACGTGTGAGGTACGCCTATTTACGACTCCCGTGTCATCTCGTCGTAGGCGATGATGATCGTCTCGATGGCGACCTGCGAGCCGTTCGAGGTGAGTTTCGGTGGCCGGTACTCTCGTGGCCAGGCGTTCGTGAACGTCCACGTCGGACCCGATTCGAACGTCTCGGATTTCAGTGTGATACTGATGACGTCCTCTTTGGCTTCTTCGATTTTCCCCTCGTTGACCTTCTGTCGCCACTCGAGCAGCGAGCTGTTGTTGTCCGCCCCGCGGGTCATCGCGAGGTCGTCGTGTTTCGTACTGCCCCACAGCTTCTTGCTGTGTGCGGCATCCGCACCGGTTCGGTAGTTGTTGACCTCGGTTGTCGAGTTCGGCATTCGTACTTCGACGAAGTCTTCGACGTCGTAATCGCCGAGATCGACGATAAATCGGTTCGTTTTGTAGGCTGTGTCGCGTGCCATTAGAGCACCTCTCGTTCCATCTCTTCGCAGACGATCACGAACGTCTCAGTGGCGATCTCGTCGGAGTTCGCACTGAAGTTCGGGCTTCTGTACTCGCTTGGCCAGGCGTTGCGCAGCTTCCAGCGAAGCGAACTGACGCCGACCTCGTTTTTTAGGACGACTGCAATACTCTCCTTGCGAGCCTCGTCGAGTTTTCCCTGTTCGACCTTGTCTCGCCACTCGTAGAGCTTGTTGTTGCCGTCGACTTTCCGCGTGATTTCGAGATCGCCGTACTCGGTTTTCGCCCACAGCTGCTTGCTGTGCGGGGCGTCCTCGCCGCCACGGAACTCCGACCGTTTGGTCTGGTGGCGGGGGAGTTTGATCTCTTCGAGCCCCGCGACCTCCTCGTTGTCCAGTTCAAGGACGAACCGTTCGCCCCGAAACGGGCCATGTAAATCTGGCATATCCTGTTACTCCCGGAGGGATCTACGAGTCACCCGTCCACTGGCCGATTCTGAAGATAACGAACTCGGCGGGCTTGACCGGAGCCACCCCGATTTCGACGATCAGTCGACCGTTGTCGATATCGTCCTGTGTCATCGTCGTGCTGTCACAGCTCACGAAGAACGCCTCGTCGGCGGTCGTCCCCATGAGCGCACCGTCACGCCACACTGTCGTCAGGAAGCCTTCGATTGTCTGTCGGACACGGGCCCACAGATCCTGATCGTTCGGCTCGAAGACGACCCATTGGGTGCCCTCGTCAATCGACTGCTTGAGGAACAAGAACAGCCGTCGAACGTTGATATACTTCCACTCGGGGTCGCTTGAGGTGGTTCGAGCACCCCAGACGCGAATGCCACGGCCCTGGAAGTGGCGGATACAGTTGACGCCCTTCGGGTTCAGGATGTCCTGTTCGCCCTTCGTGATGTTGACCTGGAGGCTCTGTGCACCGCGAACGACCTCGTTTGCGGGTGCCTTGTGGACACCGGTCGTGTTGTCGCTCCGGGCGTAGATGCCTGCGAGATGCCCGCCCGGCGGGACGAGTTCGCTGACACCGGTGTTGGGGTCGAGCACTTCGATCCACGGGTAGTAGTAGGCCGCATACGTCGAGTCGACTGGCGTCTGCATATCAGCCACGTCGTCGGCGTTTCGTGGGGCTTGTAGGATCGCAAACCGCTCGGTCATGTTCTCACAGTGGGTGACGACCGCGTCGGTCACACCGGGAACGTCGTTTTCGTCCGGTGCAATCACCAGCGAGATGTTGTCGATTCCTTTGAACGCTGACAGTCCGGTTCGTGCACCCGGATCGTCGACACCTTTGTAGTCGCCGACAGTGATGCCGCCGCCACTGCCGTCGGTTTCCGCTTCTTCGTCGGCGTCATCATCGGCTGCGTCGGCCTCGTCGGCTGCGCCGCCGTCGGTTGCGGCGCCACCATCGAGGCTCAGCCATTCGGTCTGGTTTGCCGGTCGACCATCGCCGAGTCGCTCGACAAGGATGAAGTTCGACGACCCTTCGAGTACCATCTCGTAGTACTGTGAGGAGCCCTGTTTGGCCGAGAGTTCGGTGTAGCGTTCTTCGCTGCTCGGCATCGGATCGGGTTCGTCAGCACCCGGCTCGTCGACCGTCTCTGGGTCGGCGTTCCAGTATCTGACAAGCATATTGAAGACACCGTTATCTTCGGTTGAAACCGGAGCGTCTCTGATCGAGACGGCAATCGAGTTGCCCCACTCGCCGGGACCGATTGCGGTTACGCCGAGTACGTCGTTTCCGTCGTCGTCGGTGAGCGTCGTTGTGGAAACTTCATGCGGCTCAGCGTCCGTAATTCGTGCAATAAACGCTCTGGTTCCTCCGTTCTGGAAGAACCCATCCACAGAGTGTGCAAGGTACGAGTCGTCGATATACCCGCCGTAGATGCGTTTGAACTGACCGAAACTGGTCACGAGCTGCGGTTTAAGTGGTCCTCGTTCCGTCTGGCCGAGGAACCCAGCAGTACTCGTGCTGGCTCCCTCGACTGATTTCGAGGCACCTGATGTCTCCTCCACGTAAACGCCGGGTGATAAGTATTCTGGCATTATGTTCACTTCTTACGAAGTTATGCTGGTAGGTATCTGGCACATAATATAATGCTATCGTTGGTACAATGTATATAAATAAACACCAAGGTAGGATTCAAAATACCAGCGAATCCGGGGTGGTAGTCGCTATTTTCGGCCGTTAGGGTCTTCGTACTCCCGATCCAGTCGGTGGTAGGTTATCCTTACTTCGGTCCAGACGATATCTCTTTAACAGCTGTCGACGACTACCGTGCAATGCAGACGATTGACATAGCGGGCTCGGCCGGGTGGCTCTAGATGGCAGGCTACACAGCCATCCGAGAGGCGAACGAAACACTACTCGGGGTCCTCCGCGAGGAGATCGAGTCGCTCGACGCCTTCGACTCGCTGGCTCCCGACTCGGTAGTGCTTTCGTCCCCACGGGATGTCCAACCGAAATCCGAGGTTCGTCTCTCAGTGTTTCTCTATCGTGTCGACAAGGACGGGCAACTCAGCAACAGCAGCTACCAAGCCAGCGGCGACACCAGTCGCCGTGATCCACCGCTCGGACTCCGACTCAAATACATGGTGACCGCCTATCCACCCGCAGCCGATTCCGCGGAGTCGACACCCGTCGACGAACACACTCTTCTCGGACTTGTTCTGCAGATCATCCATGACAACGGCCTCATCGAGGGCTCGTCACTTGTCGGCTCGCTTCGCGATGAGGGACCGCTTCGGATCTCGATGATGGTCGACACCGACGACGAACTCGACCGCGTCTGGGATGCGTTCGGCGAGCTGCCACCGCGACCATCGATTGTCTACGACGTTGGTCCGATACTGATCGACTCTGCAAAACAGGAGAAATTTACGCGCGTTCAAGAACGCGAGATCGACATCGACCGCAAGCGCGAATCAGATCAGTGAGACTGTATTTGGTTACAGAATTGCAGTAAGGAATATTAATATATCAGATACTGCGTATGACACTGCATGGTAGATCGTACGGCCCCAACAAAGTCGCAGCCGACCCGGAGACGGCTCTGGGGGAGGGGCCGGACAGCATCGTTCGTTAGTAGCCACGCAGTGCGGGTCGTTTGCAGTCACGAAGTCGACTGTGGTGGCAGGTCTGAATGAGCGGTCGACGGGCAGAAGAAAAAACACAGACGAGTAGACGGTGGATCGGCGGATTGCTTTTATTGGCGGCGGTTGTCGTCCTGTTGGTGGCGGTTCCGGCCGTTATCTCGGCGGCAGGTACGGATAACTCCGGGTTTCAGGTGACGATCAACGAGACCGCTTCGAACACCACGGCTGTTCCGGGCGAGAACGTCACCGTCAGCACGACGATCAACAACACCGAAGAGGCACAAACCCAGAATCTGAACCTAACGATCAACAACACCACGGCGTCAGCAGTAGTCAATCAAACCACCCTCGAACTGGATGAAAACAAGAACACCACCGTTGATTTCACGTGGTCCAACACCTCCGAGTACGCCCCTGGCGACTACGAGGCGACGGTGTTCACCGAGAACAACTCCGAGACGACTGATATTACACTCCAGGAGCCGATTGCTGATTTCCGGGTCAACGAGTTTGCCACGGACGACTCCGTGATACAGGGGGATGATCTCGACGTTGCGGCCAACATCACCAACGTCGGAAACATCACCGATACACAGACGGTCAATCTCACTGTCTCGAATGAGTCGACTTCGGAGGTCGCAGCCACCTCGCTCACACTTGACCCTGACCAACAGAACAGTAGCGTCCCGCTCAACTGGACGAACACGAGCGAGTTCGAGCCGGGTGAATACAAGCTAACAGTCAACACAGAAAACAGCTCGAAGAACCAGTCCGTCGACCTTCTCAAACCGGCCACCTTCTCGGTCTCGAATATAACTACCACCTCGCCGGTTGCTGAAGGTGAGAACCTCACAGCCGAAGTCGACATCGAAAACAGCGGCGACGCCGAGGGCAGTCAGGTAGTCGAGCTTAAAAACGTCTCCGGAGAGGTCGCCGACAGTGAGACGGTCACTCTCAATTCGGGTGCGACCCAAACGGTCAGTCTCAACTGGTCGACCACCGTCGGCGATGCCGGAACCGGCGAGATCAACGTCACCAGCGAGGACGACTTCGCAACCGATGAGGTGGAGATCCTGCGAGCAATCGCTGACTTCCAGATCAACGAGTTCACCGCGAACGACTCCGTGTTGCAGGGCGATGATCTCGCCGTTGCGGCCAACATCACCAACGTCGGCAACATTACCGAAACACAGCCCGTCAACCTCAACATTTCGAATGGCGTCGATCAAGCGGTCACAACCACCGATCTGACGCTCGATGCGGGCCAAGAAAACAGCAGCGTCCCGCTCAACTGGACGAACACGAGCGACTTCGATCCGGGCAACTACCATCTCACGGTCGCTACCGAAAACACCACCGAAAGCCAGCCAATCACCGTGCTGGATCCGGTCGCCAACTTCACGGTCGACATCGAGTCGACCAACGAACCAATCGTCGAGGGTGAGAACCTCACCGTCAGCGCCAACATTACCAACACCGGTAACGTCTCGGGCGAGCAGCCGATCACCCTCTCGGCCGACGGCAGCGAGGAGGACAACACTACCGTTGAACTCGATGTTGGTGCCTCCGAAGAGATCGATCTCGTCTGGAACACGACACGTGGGGACTCTGGGACCGTCGATCTGACGGTCGACAGCCAGAATGCGACCGCCACCGAAACGGTGACCGTCGACAGGGCACCAGCCGACTTCCAAGTCGAGGCGATTGATGCGGTCGACAGTTCGATCACGGAGGGGGATGAACTGCGGGTCAACGCGACGATCCGCAACGTCGGCAACCTGACGGCCACACAGCCGGTGAATCTGACAGTCGAAAACGGCGACCGAACCGAGGTCGACACCGCCGATATCGAACTTGTACCCGACGAGACAAATACCACGCAGTTCGTCTGGCCGACCGACCGGCGCGGCGACAGTGGTGATTACATCGCCAACGTCTCGACGCTCAACGCGACGAACTCGACGGACGTGACCGTCAACCGCGAACCACCGAGCTTCGATGTCGTCATCAACGACACGAACGAACCCGTGGTCGCAGGGACGAATCTGACTGCCGAGATTAACGTCAGTAATGCGGGCAACCAGACCGGCACACAAGAGCTCACACTCATAGATATCACCGGCACGCCGGTCGCCAACACCACCGTCGAAGTCGGGCCGACAACCGATCTCGATGGCCCAGAGAACGTCACTGTCACCGACCTCAACTGGTCGACCGCCGAAACCGACGCCGGGAGCGGCGAGATCAACGTCACGATAGCCGATGACGTCGGCGCGCCAGTCAACGCTTTTAATACTACTAGCGTCACCGTGCTCGAACCGCCGTTCTTCGATATCACGGCCATCCAAGCGAACGCGACCGCCGCCGAAGTCGGCGAGACGATCAGCGTCGAGTCGACGATCAACAACACCGGCGAAGCAACGGGCACGCAGAACACCACCCTCAGCTACAACACGAGCGAAGGGTCCGAGGAGGTCGACCGAACCGAGCTGACACTGGACGGTGAAACCGAAACCAACCGGACACTCAACTGGCCTATTGCCTCGGATCTCGCCTCGGGAGACTACGATCTCACCGTGAGGTCGGCCGATACGAACGCCACCGAGACCGTCTCTATCACCGGCACTGAAACGCTCTCGGGGACGGTTTCGGACGGCGTCTCGGGAACAACCGTCGAGAACGCTACCGTAACCGCCATCCCCGACAGCGGGACGAACGTTACCGCCAACACCAGTGCCGACGGGAGCTACGAACTGGAGCTATTGAACAGTCAACCCTACACGGTGACCACCGAGGCCGAAGCTCTAGATGGGACGACCATCTCCGAGACAGTCGACCTCACGATCACCGACGAGACGACAGAGGATCTGACGCTGTTCCCGACGTTATCGGGGAGTGGTGTCCAAGGAGATCCGTTCCTTGTGTCAACAGCTTACGAACTCCAGACGGTCGGCGAGAACGTCTCTGCGGACTACAGACTGACGGCGGATATTGAGGCGAATGCCACCGCCTCGTGGAACAACCAAAGCGGTGTTCCACTCGGCTTCGATCCGATTGGAACCTCGACAACCCCCTTCAGCGGGTCATTTGATGGCAACGAACACCTGATCCGGAACCTGACCGTCGACCGGCCCGACACCGACCGCGTTGGACTGTTTGGACAGGTCGGGACCGACGGAACGGTAGACTCAGTTGGCCTCCAGAACGTCTCGGTAACCGGGCGGAACATAGTTGGCGGGGTCACCGGCCAACAGAACGGCAACCTTTCGGGCGTCTGGAGTACTGGTACCGTGAGTGGTGACGATACTGTCGGCGGGCTCGTCGGGTTCATGAACGACGCGAGCCGCCTCAAAGGCTCCTACTCCACTGCCGCTGTTGGCGACGGAAACCAGATCGGTGGACTGGTCGGATTCAAAAACACCGACGGCCGCATCGAACAGACATACGCCGCTGGCAACGTCTCCGGCTCGGGCTCGGTTGGGGGACTCGTCGCTGGCGGTTCCGGATCGGACCGTGTCTCCCAGTCCTACTGGGACACAAACGAAACGGGACCGACTGATTCGTTCGCTGGAACGCCGGTGACGACCGACGAACTCACTGGCGTCGACAGTGAAAGTCGGGCGTTCGCGTTCGACACTAACTGGATCGCCACCGACAGCTATCCGCGACTCCAGTGGGAAGTCGACGACTACTCGCTGTCGGCCGACACTACGGAGCTGGAAGTCGGCCAAGAGACGAACGCTACCGTGATCGCTGCCCTGTCGGATGGCACGACGGCGACGGTAACGGAGTCAGCGGAGTTCTCGACGAACGACTCGTCGATTCTCACCCTCACACCCGACGGTAAGAACCTCTCTCTGCAGGGCGACTCATCGGGCAACGTGGAACTCACTGCGAGCCAATCGGGGTTCTCGGATACGCTCGCGGTGACGGTCCTCACCGAACCCTTCTTTGAGCCGCGAATCGTCGGGCTCCCGTCGTCGGTCGACGTACGCGAGTCGCTGAACGTCACGGTCAACGTGACCAACACGGCCCAGACTGGCGGCTTCCGGGATGTCGAACTGGCGGTCGACACCGGGACTGGCTTCGAAACACAAGATGTCAACGAGAGCATCCAGCTCGAACCCGATGAAAGTGCGGAGTTCAACCTCTCCTGGAACGAGGTTCCGGAGTCGATCTCCACAGGTTCAGTCGACGTGCGCGTCGACAGTGTCGACAACACAACGACCGAGTCGATTCGGGTCAACGGGCTCGAAACGGTGACTGCCACAGTGACCGATGTGATCGCCGACACCCAGCCAGCCGGAGCCGTGTTTAGCGCCGATCCAGCCGATGCAAACGTCTCGACAACCGACTCGAACGGCGAGGTCGAGTTGGCTCTTATCAATGGGACGACCTACAATCTGACAGCGACGCTTCCGCTGGCCGACGGCACGGAGCTGGCAAACACCAAAACAGTCACCGTCGACGGATCGACGGCGGTTGAGTTCGATCTCGAACCGACTATTGGGGGCGATGGAACCGCCAATAACCCCTACCGTCTCGCAACAGCCCACGAACTTCAGACCGCGCAGTTCGATCCCACCGCGAACTACACCGTCGTCAAGGATATCGACGCCGGGCTCACAGAGGAATGGAACGGCGGAGCCGGGTTCGTCCCGATCGGCAACGACAGCCAGCCGTTTACCGGCTCGTTCGATGGTGGCGGTCACACGGTTTCGAATCTCTCGATAACCCGGAGCAGCGATTCCGTCGGGCTCTTCGGCGTCGTCACAGCTGACGGGGCTGTCGAGGACATCTCGATGCCGGACGCAGACATCAGCGGCGGTGACTCTGTCGGGGCAATCGCTGGACAGTCTGATGGGACGCTTACCAGTGTCTCGTCGACCGGTTCGGTCACCGGCGGCGACCGCGTCGGCGGGCTCGTTGGAAGGACTGACGGCTCTATCCAGACCGGCTACTCGCGTGCCACAGTGAACGGGAGTAGTAGCACCGGTGGGGCTGTCGGTCAACTTATCGGCGGCTCGCTCACGGACCTATATGTCGCTGGAACGGCCACCGACGGGCCGATCTACGGGAGTGCAGTCGGTCCTACAACCACGAACACCTACTGGGATGTCAACGTCACCGGCTTTGCGGAATCTAATCAGGGCGAGGCCCTCACTACCGACGAACTCACCGGTGATTCGGTGATCTCGCGGCTGCCGTTTGCATGGTACGACGAATGGGTCCCAACCGATTCCTACCCCATCCTCGCCAGCCAACTCGGCCTCGATGGCAACGGCTCGGCGGCTGATCCGTACGTCCTGACCGATGCTCGCGAACTCCAATCCGTGTTAGTCGACCCGACAGCGAACTACACGCTCGGGGCGAGCATCAACGCGAGCGACACCAACTCGCTGTTCGACGGCGACGGCTTCAAACCGCTCGGTAACGCCAGCGAACCGTTTAGTGGATCGTTCGACGGCAACGGCGAGACGATCTCCGGACTGTCGATCAACCGCTCGTCGACAAACGAAGTCGGCCTCTTCGGGAACGTTACTGGCACCGTCACCGGTGTCGCGCTCCGGGATGCAACGATCACAGGCAACGAGCGAGTCGGGGCCGTCGTCGGTGCGAACGGCGGCACAGTCACCAACGCTTCGGCCGACGGCACTGTGACCGGAGCCGATGTGACCGGCGGGCTGGTCGGCCAGAATGACGGGACACTCCGTGATTCGTACGCGCTTGCGACCGTCGACGGCACTGCTGTCGCTGGCGGTGCGGTCGGCACGAACGCCGGACCCATCGAGACGAGCTACGCAGCAGGTTCCGTCAGCGGCTCGCCTGCGGGTGGGCTGATCGGGGACGACGCCGGAGGTTCTGATCAGTCGAGCTACTGGGATTCTGAGGCGACAGGCCAAACAACCTCGGATGGCGGGACGGATCTCACCACGTCCGAAATGAACGGTCCAACAAGCAGCCAAACGATGAACGGCTTCGATTTCGATTCGATCTGGATCGAGCCGGTCGGCGAACGTCCCCGACTCGTCGGCGAGCTCTCGTCGGTCTTGCTTTCAGCCGACACCGACGAGCTGTTGTCCGGACAGACGACCGGCTCGACCGTCGACGCTACCTTTAGCCACACCCCTGCCACCGGGACAGACGTCTCGGGCGCAACGGCAGTCTCGTACAATTCCTCGAACGAATCGGTCGCCACTGTCACCTCGGCGGGAGATGTTGTCGCCAACACAACCGCGGGAACCGCACAAATAACGGCCACTGTCGGGACATACAACGATTCGACCGACATTTCGGTGTTGGATGCCCCGGCAGTCGACGATTTCCGGCTTGAAAACCCAGAAGGACGGAACCTCACTGTTTCGTTCGGCTCGCCGCTCGACCTGACGGCAATCAACGTCTCGATCTCCGAAACAGAGACGGCCACGCTCAACCGCTCGAATTTCACCCGAGAGGGAACACTGTATCGGGCACAGTATGCGGCCGGAGCTGACGGCCGGTACAACGCGACGCTGCTCGAAGCCAGCGATACCGACGGAGCCGATGCTGCGAACGCCGAAACGGATTCGGTCATCGTCAACGCGAGTCTGCCGTCGATCTCCGAGTTCAGCGCGACGGGGACCGAAAACCAGGAAATCGACGTTTCGTTCGTCTCGGATACACGACTCAACAGCTCACGAACCACCGTGACACTCTCGGGTGCTGAGTCGGGGACGCTCACCGAGTTTACCGAATCGACACTTAGCGATGGTCGCTTCGAGTACTCGGGGACCTACGAGGCTGGCACGTCGGGTGAGTACACCGTCGAACTCACCGAGGCCGTCGACGCGACCGACGCGACCAGAGACGGCTCGACGACCAAGGAGTTCGTCACCGACCTCACACTGTCAGAGCCAACACCCGCGCTTTCGGGGTATACCGTGACAAACCCGAGTGGACGCGAACTCGTCGTTTCGCTGAACTCGAGTATCCAACTCGATTCGCTTAGCGTCGACGTCAGCGGACCTGATGCGCAGACACTCGATCTCGGAGATTTCACGGAGACCACCAGCGGAGGGAGCTACACCTACACGAGCACCTCGACGCTCGGGAGCGACGGGAGCTACACGGTCGCGGTGACAACTGCCAGTGCGAACGGGGTCGACGGGGCATCGAGCCAATCAGAAACCGTGACGTTAGATTCCTCGGGCGATGGTGAAACTACGCAGCCCAGTGATGGCGGTGGACAACCCGCAGGCGGCGGGGGAGCGAGGGGCACAAGCGGGTCGGGGTAAACCCCGCGAGGGGGAAGGGGTTGGACGGGACACGGACCAAATCAGAAACCTTGTAGTTATTTCCCTGGGGCGGGGTTAAACCCGCCCCCCCCGGTGGGGGGGGCGGCAACCGCGCGGGGGGGGGTTTACCCCCCGCCATCACTGGGCTGCGTAGTTTCACCATCGCCCGAGGAATCTAACGTCACGGTTTCTG
>SDGW01000089.1_pt1 | contig 35824 bp, 39 predicted proteins | sample 2873831 | NCBI WGS metagenome assembly SDGW01 (sample SAMN08132700, study PRJNA421101) | hypersaline lake metagenome | isolation source: celular fraction 0.22 microns magnesium sulfate-rich crust from ephemeral... | place: Spain: Penahueca Lagoon, Toledo | collected 2011-07 | reverse complement strand
CTCATGTGGCTGTACAACATGCTCTGGTCGTACTTTCAGGGGACGCCGGTCGAAACCGCCGACCCCTGGGACCTCAAGGCGACCGAGCAGTTCACGCCCGAGTGGCAGTGGTTCGAGGATCGGCTCGAGCGTGAACGCGGAATCCCACCGAGTGAACCCGAAGAAGTACGCCCATCGTACGTCCCCGCACGCGAGGAGCGACCGCCGTCGCTCGCCGGTCGAATCGTGCCGGTCGCTCGAACCGTCGCGAACGACGCTGGCGCAGGTGCGACCGGCGGCTTCGTCGGGACGATGCTCATGTCGGGCGTCCTCTTTGCGGCGGTGATTTTGGGCGCGTTCGACCTCGAGTCATTCGCGAACCTCGCGACGCTCCTCGGGCTGCCTGCGAGCGTCGCGCTGGGCTACGGGGTCTTCCTCGTCGGTGGGATGACGGTCTGGGCGCTGCTGTTCCTCTCGTTGGGCGAATATTTGCCGGGCGAACTCACCCTCGTCACGGGGCTGTGGTACGCGACCGTCATCGCCTCCGGGTTCGCGATCGCGTTCTACACGGGCCAGACGGGCCTCGAGCTGGTTGCCTATCTCGTCCTCGTTTTGCTCGCACACTGGCTGTACGGGCTGGGGCTCGCCGGGACGATTACGTACCTCGGCGGCCGCCAGCGCCGTCCATCGACGGGGGAGACTGAGCAACGATGAGCGACGACGACGCGCCGCCGGACCCGGCCGAACCGCCGGCGGCGGACGGGAGGGGGCCGACCGAGCCGACGACCGAATCGGAGTCGCTGGTACTGACGTACGTCGCGCCGTTTCTCGGCGTCCTCCTGATCGCCGCCGGGCTTCCGCTGACGATCGTCGGCGGCTACGTCGTCGTCCAGGACAGCGTCGGACTCTGCGGGACGCCCTCGATCACGGCGACGCCGGTCGACGAGTACGAGGACTTCCCGGAGACCGTCGAAGTGCTTCCCGCCGAGGAACTAACGGCTGCCGAACGGGCAGCCATCGAGGAGGCCCTCGAGAGCCCGCTCCGCGAGGGAACGATCGACGGCGACGTTGCGAACAGGGAGGCGTTGTTCGAGGGCGCGGTCATCCCGTACGAGGGAGAGCGCTACTACGTCCAGATCACGTCTCGGAACTCCTGTCTCGCGGCCGAGCCGCTGCTGTTTCCGATCGGCGGGATCGCGATCCTCGTGGGGATCGCCGGCGTACTGACGCCGCCGATCTACCGGAAAATGGCCGGCTTCGAGGAGCGGATGCGAGGCGATTAGAAGTCGTCTCACGACCGCCGGCACGTCGGTTCGGTGCCGGCGCTACTCGTCGCTCGCGTTCGGCTCGTCGTGAGTCATCTCGTCCGGATCGGGAGCGATGACTTCACCGTCGCCCGGCTGCTGGGAGGTGTAGGAGAACTGGCCCTTCCCGTCGGGGGCGTCACCCTGCGTCCAGGGCAGATCGGGGTCGTCCTGTTCGTCACGTCGAGTCGACATGAACGTGTAATTGTACTCCTGGTTTTCCTCTTCCTGGGGGAAGCTCGCAGGGACGGGAACCGGGTCGTCGAGCGTTTCCAGGGCCTGCAACCACTGATTCTGATGCATGGTGTCTCGAGCGATCAGGTAGGAGAGCATGTCCTTCATTCCGGGGTCGTCGGTGTACTCCCAGAGTCGGGTTGCGAGGGTGCGGCCGGTCGATTCGGCCATGACGTTGGCGTAGAGATCGCCGGTGAGGTTACCCGAGGCGACGATGTAGTTGCCGGTGAAGGGGGCGCCGTTGCTGTCGACTGGCATCGCCGATTGGCCCGACGAGAGGAACTGTCGCGGGCCCTGTGCGGTCATCGCCTCGGCCGTCTCCGCAGTTTCTTGGACCGCATCGCTCATGCTCTTGGACGAGCCCCGGAGGTTCTTCGTGACCGCAGATGCGAGCATCTCGATGTGGCCGAGTTCCTCGGCCGCGGTCTCCATCAGCAGGTTTCGGTACTCCTCGTGCTCCTCCGGCACCGCCCACGCCTGAAACATGTACTGGAGCGCGACGCGCATCTCGCCTTCTTGGCCGCCGATCGCTTGCTGGAGGAGTTTCGCGAAGTGTGGATCCGGATCTTCGACGGTAACCTCGTACTGAAGCTCTGGTTCGTGGAAGAACATCCACGGATTCCTGCCGGCGGCCACCGGTATAAACTCCTGTTGCAATCGGCGTTGAACGTTTCACGGGCTGGTAATTGCCGTCCGTAACTCTCTCTGCGGAGGTGAAGGGGTCACATCGGAGACTGGTCGCACGACCCTGAACCGCACCGGCGATGTCCTGATTCGCGGACCGATCGGCCGCCGCCGGGGTTTTTCGTCACTGGCCGTGGTACGAGTCGATCCCTCGAGGTGACTCCGGTGAGTAACGATGGCGAAAAGCGGCGAGCAGCGGCGACGTGCGAGCGCTGTGGGGAGATCGGCATCGTCGAGGTCTGGCCCGACGGCGCGCTCCGGCCGCTCGGACAGTCGGACCTCTGTGGATGCGACTCGGCGGCGCTTCGACTTCTCGAGACTGATCTCGACTCGGACGAGTTACCGTGAACGCGCGGCGGTCACACCGTTACCGTCGCGCCGACGTAGAGGACGGCCACGAGGAAGAGCCAGACGGCGTCGACGAAGTGCCAGTACAGCGAAACGGTCGCGACGGACGTGTCCCGGTCGGGACCGTACTGACCCCGAACCGCCCGCCAGCAGAGGACGGCGATTCCGCCGACGCCGAGCGTGACGTGGAGTCCATGGAGGCCGGTCAGGCCGAAGAAGGCGCTACCGAAGACGCCGCTCGTGAGGGTGAACCCTTCCGCAGCGATGAACTCGTAGTACTCGTAGGCCTGCCCAGCGAGGAAAACGACGCCGAGGGCGAGCGTGGCTCCGAGGAGTCCGAGGAATCGCCGCCGGTCGTCGGACTCGAGGGCCTCGTGTGCGAAGTGGAAGGTGACGCTGCTGGCGACCAGCAAGGCGGTGTTGATCGCGACGAGCGACCCGAGCAGCGGCGGAAGCTCCTCGGGCGGCCACGTTCCGACTCTGACGAAGAAGTAGTAGACGAACAGCGCGCCGAACGTCGAGACGTCTGTCGCGAGAAAGAGCAGCGTCGTCGAGACGTACGACTGCCGCGATTTCGGGCTGCCGTGTGCGTCGCGGGCCGGTGCCAGAAACGCCTGCTCGAGCCACCCCGCGACGCCGGCCAGCAGGACGATCGTGCCGACGACGGCGAGGGCGACGCCGATCACCGGCGGGACGATGTCGGTCACCCGCGCGAAGATGTAGATGCCGACCCCGACGTAGAGTCCGCCGGCTCCGGCAGCGGCGATCAGCGGCCAGCGACTCCGGTGGTGATCGTGATCGTCGTGATCGCCCTGCCCGCGGTGGTCGCCGTACTCCTCAGGTGCCTGTCCGTCGGGTACTCGGCGGCTCGCACCGTCCGCCCGGAGATCGCGTTCATCGGACGGTCCCCCGGCTGCGCCAGCGTCCATACTCCCGCTCCCACGTCGAGGCGGAAAAAGGATCGCCGCTCGAGCCCGGTTAGGGTGCCGCTACACCCCGGTCAGTAGAAGTAGTCGTCTTCAGAGAGCTGCACGTAGCGGCCGTCGCGGTACTTGTACTTCTGGCGTTTGTACATCGCGAGGATCTTCGCGGCGTCGAGGCCCGCCGTGTAGCGCCGGTTGATCAGGACGTTGTCGGCGCCGTTGCCCTGCATGTCGTTGACGGTGTCGAACGCCCAGTCCCAGTCGTCGGGGCCGTAGTCCTTGACGATCTCCGCGAAGGAGACGTTGCGCAGGATCTCGTCGCCGATCGCGTTCTTCCAGAGTTCGTTGTAGTTCTCGAGCGAGTCAGTGCCGGCGAGACGGCCGGCGATCTTGCCGGTGCGGACGGCGACGTGGTAGCCGCCCTCGTGGAAGGCCGAAGTAGTGCCCATCGCGCCGCCGGCGACGGCGATGTTCGCGCCGACGGGCGACTCGATCGGTCGCGTCGAGGAGATCGGATAGGTCTCGGTTCCCTTCGACTTCCCGCGATCCTCGACGCGCGGGATGTCTTCCTCGATGTCGTACTCGTCGCCGTACTCCCGCTCGAGCAGGCGACGGATGTACTCGGCACCGGACGGGATTTTGTCGTCGTCGGGCCGCAGGAGCTTGTAGCCGCCGGGGTTCTCGACGTCCGCGAGGTCCATTCCGATCGGCATCGTCAGCCCGACGCGGGCGACCGTGCCGTCGTTCGGGAAGATCCACGGGTAGGCGGTTTCGCCGGGCATGTAGCCCCACCAGAACTTGAGGGTGTCCTCGAACTCCGCGAACAGCTCCTCGGGGAAGTCCCGATACTCCTGATAGGCGATGTGGTTGGCTTCCGGCGGCGAGAGGTAGTCGGAGACGCTCCGGCCGGGCGCGGTGAACTGGTCGAGCGCCTCGAGCGTGATCCGTCGCTGCGGGCCGTCCGCGAGGACGACGTACTGGGCCTCGAGTTCGTCGCCGTTCGCGAGCGTCAGCGTGTGGGTTGGTCCCTTCGAACCCGACGCGCGGAGGTCGGTCTCGAGGTCTTTGACGCCGGTGCCGACGCGCAGGTCCGCGCCCGCGTCGGTCGCGCGCTCGTAGAGCCAGTCGTCCATGCGCGCACGGTGGAAGGTGTAGCCGAACTTCGGGTAGCCGGCGTCGATCCCCGTCGTCCGCAGTTCGACGGCGCTGTTCGGCCCGATGAACTCCGTCCCCTCGAGTTCCTGGAGGACGACATCGTCGGGAATCTCTCGGTAGTCGAACTCCATGAGGTCGATCCAGTAGTCGAGCATCCCTGCGGCGTCGGTCGAATCCGGCCCCAGCCCCTCGCGGTCCTCTCGGGGCACCCCCTGCTCGAAGAGGACCGTCTCGGCACCGTGTGCGGCGGCCTGTTCGGCCGCGGACGCACCTGCGGGGCCACCGCCGACGACCGCGACGTCTACGCGTTCCATACGGCAGTGAGACTCATTGAGCCATTATAAAAACTGCGAGGCGAATTTTCGGCCGCTTCGACGAGTCCTGCTAGCGGACGGACCGTCCGGCCGCCGGACCGAGTGCCGCGAGACGAACGCTTTTGAGCGCACTGGACGACGCCACGGATATGAGCGACGCCGACACGCCAGACGTACTCGTCCTCCGGAAGGGAACCCACGGAACGCCGATCGAACAGTACGCCGATGCGATCCGCGACCGCCTCCCCGATCACACCGTCGCCCTCGCGCGGACGCCGGCCGAAGAGCGCGAGGCGATCCGAGACGCGACGTTCGTCACGGGCATGACCCTCGAGGAGGACCTCCTCGAGAACGCCGAGAACCTCGACGTCTTCGCCTGCGCCTACGCGGGGACCGGCCACCTTCCGCTGGACGACCTCGAGGACCGCGGCGTCGCGGTGACCAACGCCTCGGGCGTCCACGGGCCGAACATCGGCGAGCACGTCCTCGGCGCGATCCTGCGCTTCACCCGCCGGTTTCACGTCGGCGCGCGCCGCCAGCGCCGCCGGGAGTGGCGACATTACAAGGCCCACGAGTTGCAGGGGTCGACGGTCACCGTCGTCGGACTCGGCGCGATCGGGCAGGCGGTCTGTGAGCGCCTCGAGCCGTTCGGCGTCGAGACGGTCGGCGTGCGGTACACCCCCGAGAAGGGCGGGCCGACCGACGAGGTGGTCGGCTTCGAGGGCGCGGCGTTCGACGACGCGCTCGCGCGGACGGACTACCTCGTGCTCGCGTGTCCGCTGACCGAGACCACTCGCGGGCTGATCGACCGCGACGCGTTCGTCACGATGGACCCCGAGGCCGTGCTAGTCAACGTCGCCCGCGGGCCGGTCGTCGACACCGACGCACTCGTCGAGGCGCTGCGCTCGAACTGGCTCCGCGGTGCGTCGCTGGACGTGACCGACCCCGAGCCGCTGCCCGAAGCGCACCCGCTCTGGACGCTCGAGAACGTCCAGATTACGCCCCACAACGCCGGTCACACGCCGCGGTACTACGATCGACTGGCCGACATCGTCGCCGAAAACCGCCGCCGGTTCGACGACGAGGGAGCCGACGCGGATCTGAGGAATCGGGTACTGCCCTGACTCGGATCGGTCCGTCGGATCGGTCGTCGGTGGGGTCTCTCTCGCCCCGAGCCGTCTAACGCATCTTTTTCATCCCGTGTCCCGAAATCCGGGGCATGGCACGCTCAGTAGTCGACGACACCGCTCGAGCGGGGCGGACGGGGGGAACGAGATGACGCTTTCGTTCGACGGAACGGTCCTCGTTCCCGTCGCGGATCCGGACGACGGCGAGGAAACCGCGGCTGCGCTCGCGCCGTATCTCACACCCTCGAGTACGGTGCTCGTTGTCAACGTGATCGAGAAGGCCGGCGGCGCGCCCGACAAGGCCTCGGTCGAACAGCGCGAGGAGTACGCTCGGGAGATCTTCGAGCGCGCACGTGGACCGCTCGAGGGACACGCGGGTTCGGTCGAGACGGCGATCCTGTTCGGTACCGACGTCGTCGAGACGATCCTCGAGGCGGCGGTCGAGCGACGCGTCGACGCCGTGGTCTTCGAACCCCGCGGCGGGAACCGGTTTGTGGAGCTACTTACCGGCGACGTGGCGCGCCGACTGGTAAAAGAAGCCTCGGTCCCGGTCGTCGCACTGCCGCGAACCGGCGAGTAACCTCCGATCGTTCTCGAGCGACCGTTACTCTTCGTCCGCGAGTTCGACGCGGCCGGTCCCGTCGACTTTGACTCGATAGTCGCCGTACTCGAACGAAACGCAGCCGACAGTCCGATCCGTTCCCCCGGTGGATTCGAACAGCGAGTCCAGCGCCGACGGATCGACGACGTCGTACAGCGGTCCGAACTCGTCGGCGACCTCGAGCGCGTCCAGTCCGGACGCCGATGCGACCGCCTCGATGACTGCTTCGGTGAGCGACTGGGACGGCCCAGCCTGGTAGGTGTCGCCTGCGTCGTGCGAATACGACTCGTCAGTAGCGGGTTCAGTTTCCATACATCCCCTACCGGTGCGATGGGGGAAATCACCTCCATTGGAGGGTCAACGATTTAAGACGGGGTACGTTCTCGGAGCGTGTTCCGAAGCAGGTTGGCCTGGCCCCGCCGGAGGCGAGCGGACAGCGCTTGATCCGAGATATCCAGCGTTTCGGCGACCTCCGACAACGTCGTATTCCGCGGTACGTCGAAGTACCCCGCCTCGAGGGCAGCGAGCAGCGCTTCCTGCTGTCTGTCGGTGATGCCGTATCGATCGCCGGAGCGATCCGATTCATCGAAGATGCGTTCGACCCGAAACGGGATCTCCCGTTCGCGACAGGCGTCTCGGTACGCGAACAGCGCCTCTCGCGTCGGGACGCGAGCGCGAATCGTCGTGTCCTTCGTCACGGTGATGTCCAGATACGCGATGTCGTACTCCGCCGCGATCGGATACGTCAAATTCTCCTCCCCGTACTCCGAGAGCGTACCGCTGTAGAGACGACGCTCATCCGGCTCCTCGAGAAGGGCGAATCGGCGAACGGTTTCGTCGTCGTCCAGTGCGGCGTCGACGCCGTCGAGGTCCGCTCCGTAGGCCCAGAAGATGAACTTGGTCTCGTCGGCCGACGACCGGAAGATCTCTTCGACGTCGATTCTCGAGGCGGCCTCGACCGTCCGCCGGAGAATCGGCGTCGCGATCTCGAACTCGACGATGAGGACCATAGGGCGCTCTCTGCAGTCCTACGAGGCGAACGATTGTTATAGTGGGGTACGCTCGCGGACGACGGTCGAACGGACGGAAGAACCGGGCGGTTAGAGGTAGCCGTTCTCGAGCAGCAGTTCGCCGTTCAACACGCTCGCGCCGGCCGCACCGCGGATCGTGTTGTGGGCGAGGCAGTTGTACTGCAGGCCGAAGGGAGTCGCCTGCAAGCCGCCAGCGGCGATGGCCATGCCGTCGCCGAGCGTGCGGTCCATCCGCGGCTGCGGGCGGTCGGGTTCGTCGAAGACGTGGATGAGCGGCTCGGGCGAGGAACGCAGGTCCAGCGAGGGGTAGTCGCGCATGGCTTCGGCGGCGTCCTGGGGGGTGAGCTCCTCCTCGGTCTCGACCCAGACGTTCTCGAGGTGGCCGTCGATCGTCGGAATGCGGTTACACGACGCGGAAACGGACATGCCGTTGTGCGACAGCTCCGCGCCGTCGAAGTCGCCGAGCAGTTTGCGCGACTCGGTCTCGAGTTTGTCCTCCTCACTACCGATGTAGGGGATGGCGTTGTCGATGATCTCCATCGAGGAGACGCCGTCGTAACCCGCGCCGGAGACGGCCTGCAGCGTCGAGACGTGGACTTTCTCGAGGCCGTAGTCGGTGAGGGCCGCGAGCGTCGGGACGAAGGTGATCGTCGAACAGTTGGGATTCTTGACCATCGCGCCGTCCCAGCCGCGCTCGTCGCGCTGGACCTCGAGCAGATCGAGGTGGTCCGCGTTGACCTCCGGGATGACCAGCGGGATGTCGTCGGCCATCCGGCCGTTCGAGGAGTTCGAGGAGACGATATAGCCGTCCTCGCAGAACGGGGGTTCGACCTCCGCGCCGACGCTCGAGGGGAGCGACGAGAACAGGAGGTCGACGTCGTCGGGCACTTCGTCGGGGTCGGTCGCCGTGACGGTGGTCTCGGCGACGTCCTCCGGGATGGGGCTGTCGACGCGCCACTTCGCGGCCTGTCGATACGTCTTGCCGGCGCTCGCGTCGCTCGCGGTCAGTGCCGCGATCTCGAACTCCGGATGGGGATCGAGCAGCTGAATCAATCGCTGTCCGACTGCGCCGGTTGCACCGAGTACGCCTACTCGTACTGCCATTTTTCGCCACTCCGAGTCGTGTCCGCAAAACCGTTTGGGTTTTCGGTAGCGCATGTCACTGAGCGGACGCACTGGGACCGACGAGGAGCCAGCGGCCGGATAGAAGATATTAAGAAACGGGAGCGGCACCTAGCGACCGATGCACTACCGACAGGTTCGACGCGAGGCCGCCGGCGGGAGGTGGTCCCGATGACGAGTTCGACCACGAGTACGACCGATCGGGGACTGCTCGAGACGCGATTCAGCATGGGTGCGACGGCCGTGGCAGTCGTCGCGGTGCTGCTGGCCTTCGCCTTCGGCTGGCTGGGGTACACCGACGGCGTACTGCCGGTACTGGGCTACCAGATGACCATCCTGACGGGAATGGTCGGTATGCTGTTCGGATTTGGTGTCGCGCTCGTCGCGTTCGTCGCCGCGTCCTACATGGAGCCCGGTTTCGACGAGTAACGATCTCCCGTTTCGAACTGGCAACTCGTCGGTCGGTTCGCCGATCGCGGCGGAACCGCTTCTCTCAGTACTCGAGTCGCACACTACTGGCGAGCGCTGTGGCTCGCTATCGTTCGATACGGGCTTCGACGAAGCAGAATACCGACTTACGCAGGAACTTCCGCGCCTTTCTTCCGGGTGACGTAGCCCGCGATGCGGTTACGGACGCCCTTGGAGTCGACGTTGGTGAGCTTTTCGACGCTCTCTTTGTTCTGTTCGAAGTCGGTCGTGAACGCCTCCGGATACCGCTCCAGGAGGAGGTTCCCGGTCTTCTTGACGTAGGCCGGCTTGATTGCCATGTCGGTCCGTTCTCCGAGCGCGCCCTAAAGACATTCGTTCTGCGACGGCGACGCGTCGGCATCGAAGGGGGATCGACACAGTACGCTCACCACGTCGAATGCTCGCGGACGCGTTCGAGCGCCTCGCGTTCGCGCGGCCCGCCGGCGCGCTCGACGATCTCGGCGCACCACGCCAGCCGATCGCGGAGCTCGGCCTCGTCGTAGTCGGCCACCTCGAGTCGCGAGGCGGCGACGGTCGCCTCGACGACGGCCCCGAAGCCGCGGTCGATCGTCGGAATCGTCTCCCGAACGACCGCGGATTCGACGGGCCGAAGCGCCCACTCCTCCCAGTCGGTCTCGCCGTCGGTTCCCGCGTCGAGCTGCTCGACGGTCACCCGCACCCAGGCGGTCGCCGACTCGAGAACGGGGGCTTCGCACTCGACGATCGAGAGGGCGGCGTCTGCGAAGGCCACCGGGTCGTCGACGAACTGGACGTACCCCTCGCCCTGCCGGTGGAAGTTCCGCCGGGTGCGGGTGTTCCCCCACGTCCGCGCGGTGACGGGCTCGCCGGCGTGGAGGCCGAGCGCGGCGGCGTTCCACAGTCCGTTCGGTCCCAGTGTGGTCACGACTGACTCGGTGACGCCGGACAGCGAGACGGGCCACTCGGCGTCGTCGCCTCGGGTCTCGTCCGCCGGTCGATCGTCGCTCATAGCTCGATCGCCCCGTGCTCGAGCGCGACGAACAGCCCGGCCGCGGTGACGTCGGCCGTCGTTCCCGGATTGATGCCGCGGGCGACGAGGTCGTCGGCGAAGGACTCGACCGCGTCTCGATCGGTCTCGAGCGCGCCGCCCGCGAGTTCGGCAGCGCGCTCGGTCACTTCCCTGGCAGCGTCCTCGCCGTGACGCGTCGCGACGAGCGTGTCGGGCCGTTCCGCGAGCAGGGAGAGGAAGACCGCTGCGGTCCGCTCCGATATCGGGCCGTCGCCGTCGGCGAGCCGTTCGGCCGCCGCGAACGACCGATCGAACCCGCGGACCCACTCGCGGGCGACGTCGTCGCCCGGCACGCTCCGCTCCATGATCTCGAGCAGCGTCAGTCCGCGCTCCCGGACGGCCGGCACCGCGTCCGAACCGCGGCGCACGTCGAGTGCCGCCATGTCCTCGGGCGGGTCGCCGACGCCGATGTCGACGTGGTCGAACGCGCGGTAGAACGCCGCCGCGTCGCCGACGGTCGTCCCGCGGACGACGGCTTCGGCGATCGGCTGCGAGAGTTCCTCGCGGGCGGCGCAGACGAGCGGGACGAGCAACAGCAGCGCCCCGAACTGGGTGTTGCCGCCCTTCTGGGCAGCCATTCCCTCGACTGCCCGCTCGAACGCCGGCCCGACCGACGCGCCGTCGGCCGCCAGCTCGAGCCCCTCGCGGGCCCCCACCGCGCCGGCGAGGAAGTGTTCGAACCGCAGATCCGCCAGGTCTCGATGGCGGTCGACGTTGCCCGGTTTGGGTGTTCCGGCGACCTCGAGCAGCAGCGCCAGTTCCGCGTTCTGTGCCGTCGATCGCATACCTCTCGCTGCGTGCCCGGACGGCTTAGGGGTAGGGGTTGTCTACCGCCGCGCTTACAGCGGACGGGTCGGTCCGTCGGGCGTCGGCAGGAGGTTCGCCGTCCCGTCGATTTAAGCGTCGAACCGACGACGATGGCGTATGGGCTACGATACCGCAGCCAAGACCGACGTGGACTCCGTCGTCCCCGAGGAGTGGGGCGGCATGTGGTTTCTGAAGGAGGAACTCGAGACGGACGATCTCGGCATTTCGGCGCTCGAACTCGAGCCCGGCGGCAAGGGCAAGGAACACGACGAGACGAACACCGGGCAGGAGGAAGTCTACTACGTGGTCGCCGGCACGGTCGAGGTCGAACTCGAGGACGCCGACGAGACGGTCCGGCTCGAGACGGACGAGGCGATCCGGCTGGATGCGGGCGAGACGCGCCAGATCTTCAACCGCGGCGACGAGCGCGCGAAGCTCTTACTGGTCGGCGCGCCGTTGTAAGCGATCTACGTCTCGGTTCGGTTTCCCCTCCGGCGAACGCAGCGCGCGCCACCACAGAGCGGGTGATCGGCCAGCAGCGAGGCGACTACTCGCCCGTCTCGACTGATTTGGCTACGACTTCCCGAAACAATGGCGACGGCTACCGCGTCGCCTCGAGCCCGAACTCCCGGTCGACGGCCTCGCGAACCCGCTCGAGCACCGCGGGGTTGTCGCTGGGTCGGCCGACGCTGACCGCGTCGGCACCGTATTCGACGTACTCGCGGACGGTTTCGGCGTCGCGGACGCCGTTGTTGGCGATCACGAACAGGTCGGTCGCGTCGACGACGTCGGCGATCACGGCTTCGGAGTCCATCGCGTCGACGTGGACGAAGGCCGCGCCGGCGGCCTCGAGATGACGGGCCAGCACCGGCAGGTCGACGCCGGGGACTTCGGCGCGGACCTTCGCGCCGACGGTGACGCCCGTCTCCGCCGCGCGCTCGACGTAGTTCGCGAGCCGATCGCGGTCTCGCAGGAGCGTCTCGCCACAGCCGACGGCACAGAGTTCGTCCTGTCGGCAGTGGGCGTTGATCTCGAGGAAGGCGTCGCGGTCGCGGCAGACGCGGGCGGCCTCGGCGATCGGCTCGACGGTCGCGCTTCGGACGTTGAACGCCGGCTGGACGGGCACGTCTCCGAGCGCGGCGAGTTCGCGGTCGATGAAGGCGACCGGATCGTCGGGGAGGAACTCGGTCCGGTCGCGTGCGACGAGGTCGCGGGCGGCCGCTCTCGAGTCGGCGTCGAGGGCGATGCCGCCGAGGAACGCCGCACCGGCGTACTCCGCGCCGATCCGCGCCCAGTCGGCGTCAGCCTCGCCACTGAGACTGGCGAGGGCGAGCGGCGGCGCGAACGGGACGTTTGGAGCCATCTCAGCTCAGATGATCGATCGCAGCGTCGACAGCACGGATCACGCGCGCGGCGTCCTGACGCGAGTCGATCTCGATGTCGGTTCGGACCGTCGGCCGGTCGAAGTCGGCGTCGTCGTCCTCGTCGATCACGAAGGCGTCGGCGAACGGGTAGGCGGTAGCCAGCCCGTCGGTGCTCGGTTCGGCGTTGACCGCCTCCATGAGGTCGCCGGCGGGGCCGGAGAAGGCATCGTCGCCGAGGAACGGCGACACGGCAACGACTGTCGTCTGCGCGAGCGCGTCTGCGACGCCCGGCAGCGCGAGCATCGGTCCGATACTCGTGACCGGGTTCGACGGGCCGATGACGACGGTGTCGTCGAGCGCCTCGAGGACGCCCGGTGCCGGCTCGGCCTTCGATGAGCCGCGGAACTCGACGGTGTTGACGGTCGGCTCGCCCCGGTGGGCGACCCAGTACTCCTGGAAATGCATGAGGCCTTGATCCGTGTGGACGAGACTGGCCACCGGATCGTCGCTCATCGGGAGCAGGTCGATGGAGAGTCCGAACGCGCTGGCCAGCCGCTGGGTCGCCTCGCTCAGCGTGTGGCCCTCGTCGAGCAGGCTCGTCCGCGTGATGTGGACGGCCCGGTCGCGGTCGCCGATCGTCATGAACTCCGCGACGCCGGAGAAGCGCCGCCAGTTCGCGAGTCGTCGCCCCTCGGTCTGGCGCTCCTCGGGCAGGAACTGCGGGCCGTCGGGGAGGCCCGCGGCCGACGCGATGTCGTTCAGTGCCGAGTTGGTTCGGTGCGTGTCGCCCTCGATGCCCCACCACGTCTCCCGGTCGAGGATTCCACCACCCTGAAACAACAGCGTATCGACGTCCGGCGAGACGAAGAGCCCGCCGAGCTCGATGTCGTCGCCCGTGTTGGCGACGACTGTGGTCTCCTCCGGCGAGAACGCGGCCGCTGCTCCGTCTAACAGCTTCGGCGTCCCGGTGCCCCCGGAGAGGAAGGTTACCATACGCACAACTCTCGAGCGAGGCTACTTAATCGCTTTCGGCCGCTCGTGACTGTCAGTCACGGCCGCCATTCACGTACCCAGTTGCTGGAGCAGCCCGTACACGTCGTCGAGCGCCCATCCTTCGACTATTTGGCGGTCATCGACGCTGAAGATCACGATGCCGGCCGTTTCGACCTCGATCCCCGTCGCCGGAACGCCGAACACCGTCGCCCGGTGTGTTCCCGAAAATCGATACCGAACGACGACCCGATCGGCCGTCGCGATCACGTCCTCGATCTCGTTTCGCAGGTCCGGAAACGTCGCGTACCAGTCGGCCCAGGCCGTCCGCAGTACGTCGATCGTATACGTGTCGTCCGTCCCGTGGTGAAGGACGTAGTCGTCGCTGACCGCGTCGGTGTCGAACGCCTCGAGGTCGCCGTCGTTCCAGACGGCCGCGAAGTAGTCCCGAACGAGTCGCTCGTTCCGGGCCTCGATCGTCGACGCCGCCGGATCCGCGGCGGCTTCAGTGGCTTCGGTCGACGAGGCTCGATCCATCAGTCGGCGCCGGATCGCGGCGGAACGTTCGCGTTCGACCGGAACAGGTTCTCCGGATCGTATTCCGTCTTGACCTCGGCAAGCCGGTCGTAGTTGTCCCCGTAGAGCAACTTCACGGGATCTCCGTTCAGTCCCGGGAAATTGCCGTAGCGGCCCGATGCGACCGGCAGCGTCTGCACCTCGGCGAACACCTCGCGCGCCCAGTTCACGTTCGCGTCGTCTTCGTCGGCCTCCTCCCAGTTCGCCTCGACGGTGAGCATGTACGGCTTGTCCCGGTGCCAGAACGCGGTCGCGTCTCGCGGAACGTCCGCGACCGCGTCGCCGAGGTGCCAGATGTCGATCGTCGACAGCGCCGACGGGGTCGAGTCGTTGTACTGGACCATGAGATCGAAGACCTCGTCGGTGAGTTCCTCGAGGAAGATCGACTTCCAGTAGTAGCGCAGCCCGTCCGGATAGTCCTCGTCGAGCATCGACTGGAGGTCGACGTAGTCCATCGGTCCGCTCATGTCGGCGATGGGCGTCGCGACCTCGCGGATCGGGTCGTAGACCGCCGGCACGTCCGCTGTGTCGCCGCGGGCGGAGCCGAGGAACGCGACCGCCGGTTCGCCCCACGTCTCCTCGGGAAACTCCTCGAGTTCGGGGACGTGAGCGGTGAAGGCGAGGACGCCGGCGTTTCGCGGTGCGGTCTCGGTCCACTCGCGGAAGGCCGACAGCGCCGCGTCGGCCTCGTCGCCGTGGTACCAGACGAAGAAGGCGTACACCTCCGGATCGACCTCGTGGAGGGCGTACTCGAAGGCCGTGACGACGCCGAAGTTGCCGCCGCCACCGCGGATCGCCCAGAACAGGTCTTCGTTCCGATTTTCGCTGGCAGTGCGCACCTGCCCGTCCGCCGTCACCACGTCGACGCTGACCAGATTATCGAGTGCGAGACCGTACTCGCGGCTCAGGTGACCGTAGCCGCCGTTGAGCGTCAGTCCCGCGATTCCGGTCTGTGACACCGCGCCGAGTGCCGTCGCGAGGCCGAACAACTGCGTTTCGCGGTCGACGTCGCCCAGCGTCGCGCCGCCTTCGGCGTAGACGGTCCCCGCCTCGCGGTTGACCCGGACGCCGTTCATCGACGTGAGATCGACGACGATCCCGCCGTCGCAGATGGCCGTCCCGGCCACGTTGTGTCCGCCACCCCGCACCGCGAGGGGCAGGTCGTGGTCGCGGGCGAAGTTCACCGACGAGACGACGTCAGCGACGCCGGCACAGCGCGCGACGAGCGCCGGATACTTGTCGATCATCTCGTTCCAGATCGCTCGCGCGTCGTCGTACCCCTCGTCGGACGGCGTCAGTACGTCGCCGCGAAACTCCGCGACGAAGGTGCGAACGGCGTCGCTCGGCAGGTCGTCGAACGCTGCCTCCCCCTCTTGTTGGTGCATTGCTCCCATATATCACGATAGGCGTCTCACGGAGATAAAGCAGTAGTATATCCAACACGACGACCAATCGCGCAGATATGTCCCAGCACGCTCACGAATCGTGCCCTCGAGCGTTCCGAACTCTCCGAGCCCGATTCATCGAGGAGACGGACCAACGGGCCAGCGCGGGAGTCTCTCTCGGTCGCGGGAGGTACTATATTATTAATTATGTGGAACTATAAGCTCGGGCGAGGCGTACGGCTACTGGGGGACAATGGCAGTAACTACCACGCCCGTAGACGACGGTGCATTAGACGGATTCGGCGAGCGACTCCACGGAGAGGTACTCCGACCGGAGGATCCGAACTACGACGAGGCGCGGTCGGTCTGGAACGGAATGATCGACAAGTATCCGGCGTTTGTCGTCCGCTCGAGGGGCGTTTCGGACGTGATCGCCGCGGTGAATTTCGCGCGCGATCACGACCTGCCGCTGGCGGTTCGGGGCGGCGGACACAACATCGCGGGAAACGCGGTCTGTGACGACGGGCTGATGCTCGATCTCTCGGCGATGCGGTCGGTCCGCGTCGATCCGGAGGAGCGGACGGCGCGCGTCGAGCCCGGGGCGACGCTCGCCGATTTCGACCACGAGACGCAGGCGTTCGGGCTGGCGACGCCGCTCGGTATCAACTCGACGACGGGCATCGCCGGACTCACGCTGGGCGGCGGCTTCGGCTGGCTCACGCGCACGTACGGCATGACCGTGGATAACCTGCGCTCCGTCGACATCGTCACCGCGGACGGCGAGTTGCGCCACGCGAGCGAGGCGGAGAACCCGGATCTGTTCTGGGGCGTCCGCGGCGGCGGCGGGAACTTCGGCGTCGTCACCGCCTTCGAGTTCGATCTCCACGAGGTCGGACCCGACGTACTCGCGGGACTGGTCGTCTATCACGGCGCGGACGCGCCGGACGTCCTCCGCCACATCCGCGATCACAACGAAAACGCGCCGGACGAATCGACGGTCTGGGCCGTCCTCCGGAAGGCACCGCCGCTCCCGTTCCTCCCCGAGGACGTCCACGGCGAGGACGTGCTCGTCGTGATCCCGTTCTACGCGGGCGACGTGCCCGAGGGTGAGGCTGTGCTGGCCCCGATCCGCGAGTACGGCGACCCCATCGTCGACACCGTCGGTCCGCAACAGTACGCGGCGTTCCAGCAGGCGTTCGATCCGCTGCTCACCGAGGGCGCTCGGAACTACTGGAAGTCCCACAACTTCAGCGAACTCTCCGACGAGGCCATCGATACCGCGGTCGAATACGCGCGGAACCTGCCGTCGATGCAGTCCGAAATTTTCTTCGCACAGCTCGGCGGTGCGATGGCGCGAGTCTCGACGGACGAGACTGCGTTCCCACACCGGGACGCCGCGTACGGCATGAACGTGCACACGCGCTGGGAGGAGCCCGCGATGGACGACGACTGCATCGTCTGGTCCCGGGAGTTCTACGACGCCATGAGACCGTACGCGACCGGCGGCGTCTACGTGAACTTCGTCAGCGAGCGCGAAGGGGAGGAGAACATCGCCTACGGCGACAACTACGACCGGCTTGCCGAGATCAAGGCGACGTACGACCCGGAGAACCTGTTCCGAACGAACCAGAACGTCGAGCCCACCCCGGCCCGATAATCTCCGCTTTTTGCCCGCCGACGCCGCGACGAACGTCGTCGAACCCTAGTCGCCGATCCAGTCCGCGAAGCTCCCCTCGAGCAGCGTCTCCGACTGCCGGGTCACGTACTCCTGTTGCATCGCAGCGATCGCGTCGGCGAGATCGGTCCCGTCCTCGAGGGCCGTCTCGACCTGTTCGCGTTTCCAGCTGGCCGGCGTCACGCCCTGACGGACGCGCCGCCGGAGCGGGTAGAGGTACTTCGCGGCGTCTTCCTCGCTCAGCCCGCGGTTGGTCAGCCCGTCCTCGGCGTGGGCCAGCAGGTCCTCGTAGAGCGCGAGGCAGTCGGTCGTCTCCTTGCCGTCGTTGGTGATCCAGGTCAGGTCGGCCTCGAGACCGTCGACCATCGCGGCGTAGAAGTTCTCGCGGGCGATCTGCCAGTCGAGTTCGACGACGGGATGCTCGAGTCGTGTGAGACTCTCCATCAGGCCGGCGAAGGCGGCGAGGAACGAGATCGAGTCGCGGACCGTCGGCTGGGCGGGGATCGGCCGGAACTCGATGCGGGCGTTGGCGGCCGAGCGGGTCGGGCCTCCGAAGACCGGGCGGATCCACCGCCAGTAGGTGCCGTGTTTGCGGCTGAAGTGAGGGAACTGATCGTCGAACCGATCGCCGGAGCCGACCGGCATCGGGACGATCGTATCGTCGGCGGCGATCCGATCGATGGCTTCCTCGACGGTCTCGAGATCGTGCGGGAAGCGGACCTTTCCCTCCCCCGTAGTGGGGTCGTTGAGGACGGTCTCGAAGACGCTGATCCGGTGTTCCATCCAGCCGTCGCGAAGGATCTCCTCGGTGGTCGCGTCCTCGTCGTACAGGTCGGCAGGGAAGAACGGGGAGTTGACACCCAGTGCCAACAGCGGCCCCGCGACTCGCAGGGCGTAGTTGAAGTACTCGGGGAGGTCGGGTGCGTGAGCCACCTGATAATGGGGCTGGATCGAGGTGATGAGGCTCTCGGGCATGACGGTGTCGGCCTGCAGCGAGACGTGGGGCGCCTCGATGCGCATTCCCGCGGAATCGGCCTGATCGGTGTTGGCCATCGCGTGGTAGCGCGCCGAGTCGCTCATGTTCGTCGCGATGCGAAATCGGCGCTCGGTTCCGTCCGGCGCGACCGCGGTTCGCTCGACGCTGTCAGTGAGGTAGGTACCGGCTTCCTCGCCCTCGGGCGGAATCGTCCAGAGCGCGTCGCTCACCAGCCGCATCCGTTCGGATTGGGTCACGTCCAGCGCCGTCTGCAGGCGCGCTTTCACTTCCGATTCCTGAGCGGCCAGCCCGGGGGCGTTCAGCGGCTGCGGACTGGTCACCATCTCCGCGTTGTGCAGGCCGAGTTCCTTCTCGAAGCCGATCAGTTCGAGCAGTCGGCGCGGAACCCGCCGGAGCGTGCAGTCGTCGGCCTTGACGGCGTAAAACTCGTACTCGAGGCCGACGATCGCCTGCGGGTTGTCGAAGACACCCTCCTCGACGGCGTCTTTGATCACCTCGGCGTCCGCCTCGGCCTGTTCGCGAAAGTCGCCGGCGTCGACCGCCAGCACGTCCGCGACCCGCGCGGCGAGTTCCTCCTCTGGCATACCTCCCTGTGGGGACGCGAGGGTCTTTAAACGCGTCCCTCTGCGCCGACTCGATCGCGTCTCAGAATCGTTTTACTCCCCGCGGCGATAGAGTCGGCCGATGGAGTTCGCCACGTTCGCCGACCGCGCCGGGACGATCGAAGCCGAGCCCGCCGACCTCGAGATCGTCGCCCACGTTCGGGACCTGCTCGCGGACGCGAGTGACGACGGCGAGGAGCGACGGTCCTCGGAGAACGCGGTGGAACCGCAGACGCTCGAGATCGTCGCCCGCTTCGTTCAGGGACGGGTGTTCCCGGCCTGGGACTCGACGACGCTCGATATCGGCCCGAGCGCGTGTTACGAGGCGATCGCTCGCGCGGCGGGGACGAACGTCAGCGCCGACGACGTCGAGGACCGACTCGCGGAGATCGGCGAGATCGGCGACGTAGCGGCGAGTTACGAGTTCGGCGGCCAGCAGGGACTGGGGGCCTTCGCGGGCGGCGGATCGGGGAGCGACGGCGGTGGCGGCGACGACCTGACCGTCCGCGAGGTCGCGGACACGCTCGAGGAACTCGCCCACGCCGAGGGCTCGGGCAGCCAGGACCGCAAGGTCGACCTGCTGTTCGGCCTGTTCAACCGCTGTGAGAGCGCGGAGGCCCGATACCTCGCTCGGCTCGTCCTCTCGGAGATGCGCATCGGCGTCGGCGAGGGGACCGTCCGCGATGCGATCGCCGAGGCGTTCGACGTGCCCGAGGAGCGGGTCGAGCGGGCCCTGCAGGTCTCGAACGATTACGGGCAGGTTGCACGGATTGCGCGCGACGAGGGAGTCGAGGGATTGGACGAGATGGATCTCGCGGTCGGGCGCCCGATCCAGGCGATGCTCGCTCAGGCGGGGACGGTCACCGACGCGCTCGAGGAGTGGGCGGAAGCCGCGGTGGAGTGGAAGTACGACGGGGCCAGAATACAACTCCACCACGAGCCGGGCGATCCGGGAGCTGCTGACGGATCGGCGGCGGAGACGCGCGTCTTCTCGAGAAACATGGAGGACGTCACCGACGCACTCCCCGAGGTGGTCGAGTTCGCCGAGGAAACGCTCGCGGAACCCGCGATTCTCGACGGCGAGGTCGTCGCGGTCGACGGCGACGGGAGCCCGCTCCCGTTTCAGGAGGTGCTCAAGCGCTTTCGGCGCAAACACGACGTGGCGAAGGCCCGCGAGAACGTGACGGTGCGACCGGTCTTTTTCGACTGCCTGCACGCGGACGGTGAGGACTTGCTCGAGGAACCACTGACGGCGCGCCACGGTCGGCTGCGGTCGGTGCTGGCCGATTCCGATGTCGGTGATGCGGACGACGCCGTCGCAGACGAAGACATCGAGGGCCTCTCGCTGCTCTGGCGCACCGACGATCCCGACGAGATCGAATCGATCGACGCCGACGCTCTCGAGGCGGGCCACGAGGGGATCATGCTCAAGGACCCCGAGTCGGCCTACTCGCCGGGCCGACGCGGGAAACACTGGCGCAAGCGCAAGCCCGACGTGGAGACGCTCGACTGCGTCGTGACCGGCGCTGAGTGGGGCGAGGGCCGGCGCGCGACGTTCCTCGGCACGTTCGAGCTATCCGTGCAGGCCGACGATCGCTTGGAGACGGTCGGCAAGGTCGCAACCGGGATCACCGACGAGAAACTCGCGGAACTGACCGAGCTGCTCGAGCCCCACATCGCTGCCGAGGAGGGCCAGGCGGTCGACCTCGAGCCCGCGGTCGTCTTCGAGGTCGGCTACGAGGAGATCCAGTCCTCGCCGACCTACTCGTCGGGCTACGCGCTACGATTCCCGCGGTTTCAGGGTGTACGGTCGGACAAGGATCCCGCGGACGCGGACACGCTAGAACGGCTCGAGCGGCTGCAATCGCAGTGAGCGCAGCCGGGGTTCGCGCGGCTCGAACTCCAGGACGGCACGGGCGATAGTGGCCGAGCGATATCGTATCTCGATGTTTCTGTATGAAAACTACTATAAGTTGGTTACGTGTCATTTCCGGGTATGAGCTCTCCGTTCGAAAACCCTGCCGTCCGGTACGGAATGGGAATGAGTAGCGCTGCGATACTGGTGATCGTCGCGTTCGTCTTTCTCGACGGGATTGCCCGGTGGTTCGTGCTCGGCCTCGCAGTTATCGAGGTTCTGGTCGTTCCGCAGATACTGAAACGGGCGATGGAAAGCGACGCCGAACCGACGTGACTGTTGCCGTCGCCTGTTCCGTCACGGTGGATGCCAGACGGAGGTAACGTGCAGCGACGAGCGACTCACCACATGTAAGCACCCTTAAGAGCCACGGGAAACAGGATTCGCGTATGCAACCGCGCGACCTGTCCGATCACGTCGCATACGAGGCGGGTCGAGGCATCGAGGAGGTCGCCCGCGAACTCGGGCGCGATCCCTCCGAATTCGTCAAACTCGCCTCGAACGAGAACCCGCACGGGCCCTCGCCGGCGGCCGCCGTGGCCATCCGCGAGACTGCCTCGAGCGTGAGCTCCTACCCCAAAGCCGCCCACGCCGACCTCACGAGCGCCGTCGCCGACCGCTGGGACGTCGCCGACGAGCAGGTCTGGCTGGCAAACGGCGGCGACGGCGCCATCGACTACCTCCACCGGGCGACCGTAGAGCCCGGCGACGACGTCCTCGTTCCGACGCCGGGATTCGCCTACTACGGGATGAGTTCCCGGTTCCACCACGGCGACGTTCGCGAATACGAACTCTCGAGGGGCGACGACTTCGCCCAGACGGCCGACGCCGTGCTCGAGGCCTACGAGGGCGAACGGGTGGTCTGGATTACCAGCCCGCACAACCCGACGGGATCGACGATGCCGCTCGCCGAAATCGAGCGGCTCGCCGACGAGACCGACGACGAGACGCTGATCGTCGTCGACGAGGCCTATGGCGAGTTCGCCGACCGGGATAGCGCCGTCGCCCTCATCGAGGGCCGGAACGGCTTCGCAGCCCGCGACGACGTGGCCGTCCTCCGAACGTTCTCGAAAGCCTACGGACTGGCCGGTATCCGGCTCGGCTACGCCGTCGTCCCCGAGGAGTGGGCCGACGCCTACGCCCGCGTGAACACGCCGTTCGCGGCGAGCGAACTCGCCTGCCGGGCCGGACTGGCCGCGATCGAGGACGAGGAACACGTCGAACGGACCGTCGAGACGGCCCGCGACTCACGCGCGTACATGCGCGAACACATCGAAACCCACGTCTGGAACAGCGAGGGGAACTTCGTTCTCGTCGCCGTCGGCGATGCGACGGCCGTCGCCGAGGAGATGCAAGAGCGGGGCGTCATCGTCCGCGACTGCTCGAGCTTCGGCCTCCCGGGCTGTATCCGCATCACTTGCGGTACCGACGACGAGACCGAGCGAGCCGTCGAGACGCTCAACGCGGTGCTGGCCGATCTCGGCCTCGAGCCCGAACCTACCGACCCCGACGCGGAGGTGGCCGACACGTGAGAGTCGCCGTCACCGGCACGCCCGGCACCGGGAAGACGACCGCGACGGAACTGCTCGAGGCCCGACTGGCCGACGGAGCGGTCGACGCCGGCGGGGACGGTCTGCCAGCCGACTTCGAGGTGATCCACCTCAATCGCGTCCTCGAGGACGAGGAACTGTACACCGAGGTCGACGCCGACCGCGACAGCAAAATCGCCGACCTCGACGCGTTGCGCGAGTGGGTCGCCGGACGCGACGACGCCGTGATCGAATCGCACCTCGCCCACCACGTCGACGCAGATCGGGTCGCCGTCCTGCGGTGTCAGCCCGAGGCGCTCGAGGAGCGCCTGCTCGAGCGCGGTGAGTCCGAGGCCAAAGCCACCGAGAACGCGGAGAGTGAGGCCCTCGACGTGATCCTCTCGGAGGCCGTCGAGGAACACGGCCTCGAGTCGGTCTACGAGATCGACACGACCGACCGCGATCCCGAGAGCGTCGCCGACGCACTCGAAGCGGTCGCGGCGGGCGAGCGCGAACCGAGCGCCGGCGAGGTAGACTTCGTGGGGTATCTGACGTGACGCTGGACAAGTTCCGCCCCTACGTCTCGCGGTTCCTCGACCCGTTCGTCACGGGGTTCGACCGCATCGGCATGACGCCGAACGGCGTGAGCGTGATCGCGTTCGGGATGGCGATCCTGGCCGCGGTAGCCTTCGCCCTCGGCGGCCTCGAGGACCCGATGTGGTACGCCGTGGCGGCGGCGCTGGTCTTCCTCAACGGCTGGCTGGACATCGTCGACGGCGCGCTCGCGCGCGAACAGGAGGTCGCCTCGGCCGGCGGCGACCTGCTGGATCACGTCCTCGACCGCTACGCCGACATCGTCGTCATCGCCGGGCTGGCAGCGGGGCTCGAGAACTACCTCCTCGGCTTCGCCGCAGTGACCGGCGTCGTGATGACCTCCTACCTCGGGACGCAGGCCCAGGCCGTGGGCCTCGACCGGGTCTACGGCGGGCTCGTCGGTCGAGCGGACCGGCTGGCGATCATCGGGATCGTCGGCTTCCTCGCGTACCCGTTCCCGGGAGAGCTCCTCGCCGACCTCACGCTCGTGGGCTGGCTGCTAGTCTTCCTCGCGGTGGTCGGCCATCTGACAGCAGTCCAGCGCTTCTACTACTCCTGGGCCGCGCTCGAGTGAGCGACGGTTCGGTCCGCTCTCCGACGGTTTTCGCCGCTCGGAACCGCGCCGCATGCTTTATCCCTCGCCACGATATAGAATCCCACATGGTTCAGTGCGAGATGTGTGGCGCCGAGACGTCGTCCCCGAAGACCATCAAAGTCGAGGGCGCCAAGCTCGACGTGTGTTCGAACTGTACCGATTTTGGCACCGAGGTCAAACAGACCTCGAGTTCGAGCACGTCGACGAAGTACTCGACCGGCTCGAGTTCGTCCTCGTCGGGAGGGGGTGGACAGTCCTCCGGTTCGAGCGCAGGGTCTACGAGTTCGGGCGGCTCGAGCCAGCGCCGCCGCTCCGACATGTTCGACGACATGGACGAGTTGGCGACCGACTACGACGACCGAGTCCGCAACGCCCGCGAGAGCGAGGGACTCAGCCAGTCCGATCTCGCGAACGAGCTCAACGAGAAGGCGAGCCTGATCCGCAAGATCGAACGCGGCGACACGCTCCCGAGCGACCGCGTCCAGTCCAAACTCGAGAACTTCCTCGACATCGAGCTGAGCGCGGAGGGCAGTTCCGGCGGCGACTCCGAGTGGTCCGGCGGCTCCTCGACGGGGAGCTACACGCTGGGCGACGTGGTCAAGCGAAAGGACTGACGCCCGATCCGAACGCGCCGTCCCGGACTCGCAAGCTATTTCTTTCGTGCGGGTGCGGATGTCGATATGTTCGTCCTCGTCAACCTGAAGACCTATCCGTGTGATCCGGTCGCCGTCGCGGAAGCCGTCCGCGATGTCGACGAGACCACCGACGCTCGTCTGGTCGTCGCACCGCAGGCGCCCCACCTCGAGCGCGTCGCGGCGACGGGCGTCGAGACGTGGGCCCAGCACGTCGATCCGATCGAGCACGGAAGCAACACCGGCCACGCGCTGGCCGAGTCCGTCGCCGACGCGGGCGCGGACGGGACACTGATCAACCACTCCGAGCGGCGGCTCAAACTGGCCGACATCGACGGTTCGGTCCGGGCGGCCGAACGAGCGGGGCTCGAGACGGTCGTCTGCGCGAACAATCCGGCCCAGATCGGCGCGGCCGCGGCGCTTGGACCGGACGCCGTCGCCGTTGAACCCCCCGAACTCATCGGTACCGGAACGCCGGTCAGCCAGGCCGACCCCGATATCGTCGAAGACGCGGTCGAGGCCGCCGAGCGCGTCGATCCCGACGTTTCGGTCCTCTGTGGCGCGGGTATCAGCATGGGCGACGACGTCGTCGCCGCCGTCGACCTCGGTGCCGAGGGCGTCCTGCTCGCCAGCGGCGTCGCGAAGGCCGACGATCCGAAAGCCGCGCTCGAGGACCTCGTCGACCCGCTCTGAAGACGGCTCGCCGAGCGGCGGGTACCGCATCGGCGCATCGCCACGGCGACGGCGTGTCTGCCGACCGTCTTTTCTTTGTTCCTGTCGAACCGACTCGTATGGTCGACGATGACTCCGGCGACGCGGAACCAGGATTCGGCGAGCCGCCCGTACCCGTGGCGCTCGAGAATCGGCTGATGGGTCAGGGCGTCTACGTAACCGGGTTCGCGTGGATGGACGGCCCGGCGGCCGACGAGAGCGCGGAGACGGCCGACGATCGACCGGGAGAGTCGCCGATCCAGGACCGGGCCGGAATCGAACTCGAGTACGAGGTCGTCACCGACTCACCGCGAGTGTCGAACGATGAGGTCGGTACTGTCATCCGAACGCTCCGGTCGGTCGCCGACGAGCGGGCGTGGACGCCGGGCCGACTCGAGGCCACGTCGCTGTCGACCGACGGGGCGGTCCGCGGTCGCTGGCACGTCGAAGGCGAGTGGTTCGAACGGCTCGGCACGGAGCTCTCGGAACTCGAGTTCTCCGAGCGCGTACTACGGACGATCACCGATCGCCCGACGAGACGTGACACTGATTAAACGCGTCTGGGAGATAGATTAATAGGGGTTGGATCACCTCGTAGTCGTAGGTGGGTCCATGACTGGGGAACAGGTGTACGTATCGCACGCGCCAGGAGATCTCGAGCTCGTTCAGGACCTGTTCTCGACGGTCAAGAACTTCCCATTCGGCGTCCACATCGCGCTCGAGGAGATCGAATCCGGCCGTTCGCGGAAGCGACTCGAAGGTCGCCTCGCGAACAGCGACGTGGTCGTCGCCGTGCTGACCGAGTCGGCGGTCGAAAACACGTGGATCAACCAGGAGATCGGATACGCGGTGGCCAAAGGCATCCCCGTCCTCCCGTTGCGTGACGAGGGGATCACCCACCGCGGGTTCGTCAGCGACGTCGAGGGGGTGACGATCGATCGGAGCAACCTCTCGTTTACGATCTTTAATCTCCTCTGTCGGTTGCGAAGCGAACTCGCGCCGCTGGGCGCGCTGTCGGTCCCCAACTGGTACATTCGTTTTCCGTGCACCGTCCCCGACTGCGGTCACCCCGTGACGCTGGAACTCGAGCAGGGACAGACGAAGCTCTGGAAACTCCACAGCCACGGCAAACTGCTCTCGACGTCGTGTGAGGTCTGTGGGTCGACGTATTACTTCCACCCGGGGACGATCGGCTTCGTCCGCCGCGAGGTCGGGAGCGACCGTCAGTCGCCCTCTCGAAGTCGTTCGTAAGCTTCGGTGACGAGCGCGAACGCGGATTTGCTGCCGCTTTGCTGATCGGGGTGAGCGCGTTTCACCTGTTCGTGGTACGCCGTTCGGAGTTCGTCCTCGGTGACGTTCGCGTCGACGCCGAGCACCTCGCGTGCCCGTCGCTTTCGCATGGCGACCGCGGCGATAATCCCACTCTCCTCGGCGTCGGCCTTGCAGTCGGGACACAGCCGTTCGGTGCGCTCGTCGATCGTCGTAACGCGATACAGTTCCTCGGAAACGTCCTCGCGGCACTGCGTACAGCGCCCTCGCTCGTCCACGTCGTTCGCGGTCGCACGATCGGAACCGCTGGTGGCGTCCGACTCGGCGGTTCGAGCGCCGCCGACGTCATCCGAGCTACGGGTCGGTGCCTCCGCCGCACACGACGGACAACACGTTACCACGGTCCCGTCGTCGAGCACCACGTCCTCGAGTTCCGCAACGGGGACGGTGGCGGTACAGCCGTCACACGCGTCGCGGCGCTGGTCGAGTGACCCGCCCTTCCGGGCGGCCGCTTTGGCGTGCGGTTCACAGTCCGGGCAGCAAACGACCTGGTCGCCGTCCGGCATACGGACGGTCGTTGCGTCTTCGAGCGCAACCGTTCGGCCGCACCCGTCACAGCCGGGCCGGCGGTCGCCGACGACAGCCATCACGTAGCCGGTTTGGCGTCGTCCCTCATTAGTATTTCTGCTGACAGTAAGCCCTCTGAACAGTTCAAAACGGTGGTGACCGACGCCAATTCCGGAATCGCGGTCGGCGTATGATCCGCTTACCGGCTGCTGGTATATCGGTTGGAAACCGGTCATTCCTGAACGGAACCGATAACAAAGTGGTCGCCCGCCGACCGAGCGGTCGTGCGAGGCGACCCTCGCACGCGGACGCGCTGTCCGTTGGACGGCACTCGGCGACGACTGTCGCCGGGTTCCTCCTCTCCTGTCAGGTCGTTCCGACGGTCGATCCGAACCGGGACACCGATGGTCTCTCAACCGTGAGGTTCGCACATGGATACGGCAGTACGGACCGGCACTCGCGACGGCTCGGTCGACCGAGAGCGGCTCGCGACAGCGACCGTCGACATCGTTCTCGTTATCGGGCTCGTCCTCCTCGGAAACGTCGAACACGGCGGCAATCCGATCGCCGACCCGCTGGCATCGCTCGAGACCGTCGCCCCCTTTGCGATCGGTTGGGCCGCCGTCGCACTGCTCGCGGGCCTCTACACGCGCGACGGACTCGAGCCGGTTCGCGATTACCGGTTGTTGGCAGTCACCTGGATCGCAGCGGCGAACGTCGGCCTCATGCTTCGAGCATCGTCGCTGTTCGAGGGCGGAGCGACCTGGCCGTTTCCGCTCGTGATAACCGGGTTCGGTCTGCTCGCGTTGCTCGGCTGGCGCGTCGGCTACGCCCTCTTCCGGTCGGCGACGACGTAAGTCATCGTCGTGTCCACGTCCTCGCGAACGTGAGCCAGATATAACCTATTCCTTTTCGTCACTTTGGCCCGTCGACGGAGCGAATAGATCCCTTCTGAGGGCTGAAAACGACGACACTGTACTACCAGTCCCTAGAGTAGACGTAACTGTGAAGTAACATGATGGTATAATGGTGGTTGGATAACGACTCTATAAGTTATGAGTAGGGTCTGAGAGGGATTCCTGTCGGAAAGCCATCGCTCACGAGCTAATTATGGGGAACACTTATATACCTATTCCTCATACTATAGGATAGATTATGACTGGATATTACGACATTGTTCTCGGCCTCATCCCAGTCGCACTGCTCGGTATCACTGCAGCCCTCACATTCGTCGGGATGTCGTTGACTGCGGCGGTGCCGCTCGGCGCGCTGGTCGCGATGGCGATCATCGGACACGCGATGTTCGTCAACACGCCCGCAGACGTCTCCGACGAGGCCCGGTCCGCGCGTCCCCCGATGAACGCGGACTGATCGTCACAGTTTTCGTCTCTATCCCCGCTTTCGATTCCTTTTCACTGCTTCGTTCCGTTGTGTCGGCCATGACCGACACGCTGTTCCTGACCAGTTCGGACGTCGCAGACCTCGCAACGCCCGCCGAGTACGTCGACGCTGTCCGTGAGGGGTATCGACAGCGCGGCGACGGTGCGCCGGCACAGCCACGATCGAAGTTCTTCCGTGACGATCCACAGGGGATGCTCACGACGTACGCCGCCGTCCTCCCTGAAACAGGTGCGATGGGCGGCTACATGTACAGCTCCGGATTCGGCGCGGTCGACGCCTGGTTCATGACGCCGCTGTTCGACGCCGAGAGCGGCGCGCCGCTGGCCCTGCTCGACGGTGCGAGCATGAACCCCCACAAGACCGGTGCCGCCGGTGCCGTCGCCGTCGACGCCCTCGCCCGCGACGACGCCGACACCCTCGCTGTCATCGGCAGCGGCGCGCAAGCCCGCGGCCAGCTTCACGCGACCGCGACGGTTCGGGACTTCGCCGAGGTCCGCGTCTACTCGCCGACGCCCGAGAGCCGCGAAGACTTCGCTGCGGACTTCGACGAATCGCTCGAGGCGTCCGTCCGGGCCGTCGACTCGAGCACGGCCGCCCTCTCGGGCGCCGACGTGGTGATCACCGCGACGCGGGCCAGCGAGCCGGTCTTCGACGGCGACGACTTAGAGCCCGGCACCCACGTCACCGCGATGGGGCAGTACTCGCCGGACAAGCGCGAACTGGATACGAAAACGATCGCCAACGCGACATACGTCCCAGACCTCCGCGAGCGGGCGACGTTCGACGCCGGCTCGTTCATCCAGGCGCTCGAGGAGGGGGCGATCACCGAGGACCACGTCCACGCTGAACTGGGTGAGGTCGTCGCCGGCAACGCACCGGGCCGGACGAGCGACGACGAGATCACGGTCTTCGACAGCGGCGGGACCGGCATCGAGACGGTCGCCGCGGCGTACCTGCTCTACGAGCGCGCGAAAGAGGAGGGGCTCGGGCAGACGATCGAGTTCGCGCCGGCGAGCGAAGCGCTGACGGGGAACTGACCCCTCGAGCGCGCGGTGTTACCTCCTCGAGCGGTCGCCACGCGCGCCTCGAACGTTCTCACGCGATCGCGGCCGCGCCACCCAGCAGCCCCATCGTCACCACGAGCCGGCCGAGGCTTCCGATGAACGTGGCCGCGGCGAATTTCGTCTGGTTCTCCTCGAGGACGGCGAACGCGTAGATCGAGAGCGTATCGGGGAAGAACGGAACGCAGAGCGCGAGCGCCAGTCCGCTGTAACCGTACCGCTGTGCAAGCGTTACAGTTCGTCGTTCCGACCACGCGACGATATCGAACCGGGAGCGGCGAAGCCGTCGGACGATCGGCCCGGCCTGTTTCGCCTCCTGACCGAGACGGAACGCGAAGAGGCTCCCGAGGGTCTTCCCCGTCGCGCTGACACCCATTATGAGGGCGAAGTGGACCCAGAGCGGGATACCGAGGTCGAGCGGCGTCGCGAGGACGATCTCGCTTGGGCCGGGGAGCGCGAACGCGATCAGAAACGAGTAGACGAAGATGATGCTCAGCCCCGGCCATCCCGTCGCGCCGTCGACGACGACGTGTGCTCTTTCGATGACACGTGGCAGGAACTCGAGCCCGAGTGCGAGACTGACCATGCCGCCGATTATCACAGTTAAACGGCGTTTGAACGGCTGTAAGTACTTTCTGTTTCGGAGTGACGATCGTCGCCAGAAGGCGCTTTCCGAGATGTACGATTGACCGACAGTTCGTGAGCAGAGGCGTCCCACTACCGTGGCTGCACGGAGTGGCCACATCCTCCGTAACTGATTCGAACCGAACGCGGGAACACGGGGTTCGAACGCGCTGAAGGCTGACTCTCGACGACTCGGTCTCGAGCCCGCTACTCGCTCGCGGGCCGGATCTTGAACCCGTACCGGGTGACTCCCTCCTGCGTGTAGATCCGACGGATCGTCGTCTCGATCCGGTCGCCGACCGCGAAGTCGGCGGGGTCCGCGTCGGTGCCCATTGCGGGGGCGCTAACGGTCTCGTCGCCGTCGTCCGTCTCGAGCGCGACGATCGCGGCCGCGTAGTCGCCGGACTTGGCCTGCTGTTCGGCGAACTCCGGCGGCGCGCCGCCCTGCGAGATGGTCGTGACAGCTTCGATCGTCCCCTCGCCGGCGAGTTCGACCGGCTCGTACTCGGCGAGCGCGCCGCAATCGTCGCAGGCCCCTTCCGGCGGGAAGGAGAGCGCGCCGCACTCCGAGCAGCGGCCGGCCTCGAGCCGGTAGCGCTGCGGGATCGAGCGCCGCCAGGACGGAACGCTGACGTAGGCGCCGCCGCCCGACGGCGGGCCGGTGGTCACGACGCCGCGCTGGCGCAGGTACTCCGCGTACGAGAGCGGATCGTCGCCCTCGAGGGCGGTGACGGCCGGCACCTCGCCGTCGACCGCGACGACGAAGGCGTCCGCGCCCGCGCCGCTGCCCTGGGAGACGGCGAGGACGGACTCGTAGCCGTCTTCGAGGGCTCGCGCGAGCGACAGCGGAACGCTCGCGGCGCCGAGGTCGCCCAGTTCGTGGACCGTCGCGGCGGCCTGGATCTCGTCGGTTCCGACGCCGGCCGCGCCCGCGGCGCGGTAGGGGAGTTTGCCGTCGGGGGCCTGAATCGCGGCCGCTTCGGGGTCGGGGTCGACCTCGAGGCCGTCGACCGCGCCGCCGATCGTCTCGGTGAACGCGCTGCGGTCGTACTGGGTGACGCCGAGACCCTGCGTCTCGTCCTCGCCGGTGTTCCGGAACCGGGTTCCGGGGTAGGGCGCGGCGTACTCCGCGCGGTCGACGATCTCGGCCGGGCCGTCGCGCTCTACGACGAACGCCGCCCCGCCGGCACCCGCGGCGTGGTCCACGCCGTCGTCCGGGTCGCCCTTCGGCGCGTCGGCGGCGACGACGAGCGCGGTCGTCGCGTCGGCCTCGAGTGCGTCCTGGCCGGCCCAGAGCGCGCGCGTGCCGGCTCGCGTGCTGCCGGTGAAGGTCTGTCTGGTCGCCGACGCCGGGAGGGCGAGCATCGCGCCCAACCGGGCGGTCAGGTCCTCCTCGGCTTCCGGCGGCCGCGAGGCGGCGAAGCCGAGCCAGTCGACCTCGGCGGGGGCCGTGTCGGTCGCCTCGAGGGCCCGCGCGGCGGCCTCGTAGGCCATCGTCAGAGCGTCCTCGTCGGCCGAGGGGACGGCCTTCTCACTCACGCCGGCGGCGTGGAACTGGCCCCAGGCCTCCTCGAAGGCCTCGCTGCTGATGCGGAACCGCGGCGCGTACGCGCCGACGCCGGTGATCGCGCTCATGCTTTCACCTCCTGCTCTTTCTCAAACACGTGAACGACGGCGGCACCACCACTGCCGCCGACGTTGTGGGTCAGCCCGCGCGTCGGGTTCTCGACCTGTCGCTCGCCGGCCTTGCCGGAGAGCTGTTTGTACGCCTCGACGACCTGTCCAGCACCCGTCGCGCCGATGGGGTGGCCCTTGGACTTGAGGCCCCCGGAGGTGTTGACGGGGAGGTCGCCGCCGATCTCGGTCGCGCCGGAGTCGACGAGCTGGCCGGCCTCGCCCTTTTCACAGAAGCCCAGGTCCTCGTATGCGAGCAGCTCCGCGATGGCGAAGCAGTCGTGGACCTCCGCGAAGTCCAGATCGTCGGGCGTCACGTCGGCCATCTCGTAGGCCTGTTCGCCGGCCCGCTGGCTCGCGGGGACGCCGGTGTAGGTGTCGCGCTGGAAGAGCCCGACGGTGTCGCTGCCCGCGCCGACGCCGGCGACGCGGATCGGGTCGTCGGTGTACTCGTCGACAACGTCTTCACTGACGATCAGGGCACAGGCCGCGCCGTCCGAGGTCGGACAGCAGTGATAGAGGTTCAGCGGATCCGCGACGACCGGCGCGGACTGGGCGTCCTCGAGCGAGCACTCGAAGCCCAGCTGTGCGTGGGGGTTTTTCGCGCCGTTGGCGTGGTTCTTGACGGCGACCTGCGAGAGGTGTTCGCGCGTGGTGCCGTACTGTTCCATGTGGACGCTGGCCATCTGGGCGTAGACGCCGGAGAACGTGGTGCCAGAGAGCCGCTCCCACTCGGTTTCACCGGAGACGCCGAGCCAGTACTTCGTCGCGTCCGAGCTCATGTCGGACATGATCTCGAAGCCGCCCGCGAGGACGACGTCGGCCATCCCGGACTTGACGGCCTGGACGGCCTGCCGGACGGCGAAGCCGCTGGCCGCGCAGGCGTTCTCGACTCGCGTCGTCGGGACGCCGTCGAGGCCAACGTGCTCGGTCACCGCCGGCCCGGAGAGGCCGAGCTGGCGGCCGCCGACGCCGAGGTTGCCGACGAACGCCTCGTCGACGTCTTCGGCGTCGAGTCCCTTCGGTACGCTGTCAGTCGCCGCATCGAACGCGGTCCGGAACAGCGACCGGTAGCTCTCCGAGGGGAACGCCCCGTAGTCCGACTGTCCCGCACCGACGAGATATGCGTCGCGCATAGTGGCCGTTCGGGTATCCGGGTGAAATAAGTGTGCGTTCTCCTGCTGTGGCACGTCTCAACCAGCTGAAACCGTCTGGAACGTCCGATTCCAGTTCGAACCGGTCGGGGAAATCAACTACGATCGTCTCAGGAGTCGCGACTTTCTACACTCCGAATTCGTTGTTCTCACTGAGACGCGACGCGGGATTCAAGCGTCTCGTCGCCGTATCGCCGGTATGTCTCGCGCGGACGAGCTCGTGTCCGTCCTCGAGGCGACCGAGTCGCTGGCGATCGTCTGTCACGACAATCCGGATCCGGACTGTCTCGCCAGCGCGCTCGCGCTCGAGGCGATCGCGCTCGACCACGATGTCGGGGACGTGACGATCACGTACGGTGGCGAAATCTCTCACCAGCAGAACCGCGCGTTCGTCAACATGCTCGACATCAGTCTCCGGGCGCTCTCGGATACCGACATCGACGAGTACGATGGCATCGGCTTCGTCGACCACGCCAGACCGGGCGCGAACACCGAGGCACCGGAGAGCGTCACCCCCGACGTCGTCGTCGACCACCACCCCGGCGACTCGAGCGACGCCACCTTCGAGGATGTGCGGATCGACTACGGCGCGACGGCGACGATTTTCGTCGAGTACCTGTGTGACCTCGAGGTCGAGCCCACGACGCGGCTCGCCTCGGCGCTGCTGTTCGCGCTCCACCGCGAGCGGCTCGACTTCGTTCGCGAGCCCACGCGCCGCGAGTACGAGGCTGCACTAGCGGTCTACCCCTACGCGGACCTCGAGATTCTGGAACAGCTGTACGGCAGCGCGTTCACGCCGGGCACGCTCGACGCCATCGGCCGGGCGATCGCCAGCCGCGAACGTCGGGGATCGTCGCTGGTCGCGAGCGTCGGCAAGACGACCGAGACCGATTCGCTTCCGCAGGCGGCGGACTACCTGCTCAATCTCGAGGGCGTCGATACGGTCCTCGCGTATGGCATCGTCGGCGACGCGATCCGTCTGAGCGGCCGCTCGATCGATCCGCGGGTCAACATGGGGAAGACGCTCGAGTCGGCGTTCGATGGACTAGGCGCAGTGGGCGGCCACCACGACATGGCCGGCGGCCGGATCGAACTCGGGCTGTTCGCGGACGAGGAAGACGACGCCGAAGAACTGCTCGAGTTCGTCGGCAGCCGTCTCAGCCGACGGTTCTTCGACGCGCTGAACCTCGACGACTGACGCCGGCGACGCGCGGTCTGCCCGAACCCGGGGCTGCGGTCACTCGATCTCGATCGAGCGCGACTCCTCGCTCGGCTCTATCTTCGGTAGTCGAACGGTCAGCACACCGTTGTTGACGCTGGCTCGGATCCCGTCGGCGTCGACCGGCTCCGGCAGCCGGACCTGTCGGCTGAAGGACTGCGTCTTGCGTTCGCGGCGAATGTAGTTCTCCTCTTCGCCGCCGACTTCCTGGGTGTGCTCGCGGTTGCCCGAGATGGCGAGGGTCTCACCGGTGAGGCGCAACTCGAGGTCGTCGCTCTCGTAGCCCGGCACGTCGGCGGTGACAACGAACTCGTCGCCCTCGTCGGCGAGGTCGATACTCGTCTTCGAGCCCCCCATCGAGAGGTCGAGCTGGCTCCTGTTGTCCATCTGTGATTCCCACGACTGCGTCGCCGTCTCGATCTGACGGTTCAGCCTGTCGAGTAGTTCTTCGATGCCGTCGAACGGACCTGGTCGCCGTGACATGCTATCACCTCCCGTAACTAGACGGCCGACGGCGAAAAAAGCCACTCCCGGGCGCGGTGACGGTACGCGAAGCCGACATGTTCTCGGATGAACTTGCGGCAGAACCAACGGGTGGGCTGGCCGTTTTTAGGCTGCCGACCGTACGTCGAGACATGACGGAAGCACTGTTCGTCGTTAGCGAGGAAGGCTACTGGGGAGAGGAGTGCGTCGAACCCCTCGAGACGCTCTCGGACGCGGGCGTCGAGATCACCGTCGCGACGCCGTCGGGCGACCCGCCGGTCGTCGACGAGCGATCGGTCGATCCCGACCAGGTCGGCGAGGAGACCGCCGAACACGTCAAAGAGGTCGCCGAGAACGACGAGCGGCTGAACGATCCGGTTCCGATCGCACAGGCCGACGCGGCAGGGTACGACGCCGTCGTCTTCCCCGGCGGCCACGGCACCGAGTGGGACATCAACCAGGACAAACACGCTCGCGGACTCCTCCGCGATACCGTCGAGGGAGACGGGAAAGCGCTGGTCGTCTGCCACGCCGTCGGCATACTCGGCTTCGCCCGCGACAGCCACGGCGCGTTCATCGTCAACGGCCGCGACGTGACCGGCTTCCCCAACGAGTGGGAGGAGGGCATCGTCGACGAACAGGACCGGATGCCCGACGGGCGCAAACTGCCCTACTGGGTCGAAGACGAGGTGGAGGCGGCCGGCGGTAACTGGGACGCCGAACTCGACGCCGACACCAGCGTCACCGTCGACGGCGACCTGATCACCGCTCGCGGTCCAGGCTCCTCGCACGCCGCGGCCGAAACCCTGCTCGAGGAACTCGGCGTCGAACTCGAGGCCTGAAACAGGGAGACCGAACCGAAATCGGTGGTTTTCTGACGGAGGCGGTCCCGACGGGTCGTCGGTTACGGTAGCGCAGCGCGAACGCATGACCGAGTTGTGGGACCGGACGCAGGTCGCGATCCGTTATCTCGAGTAAAAGTCGAAGTGATCAGTGTATATCGTGTTGACGTTGCCTCGGACACTGAAGGTGAAGAAATCACTGTCGAAGTTACTCGTCGGTGCCGGGTTCTCGTTGACGCCGATCGAAACGTCGCTTCCGTCGACCGCGGCGATGACCCGATCACCAACCCCCATTTCCGTGGACAGGGTCGTTTGCGTGAACGATCCCTGGAGGCTGAGATCGAGGCGAACGCCCGCAGGAATCGGTTCACCGTTGACGAACTCGAGGACTAAGAAGCCGTCGTCGGAGACCGTCGCCTCGAACTCTCGTCCCTTCTCGCGGGCCGTCGACGCCCAGTCGGGTTCGGTGACCGTCGTCGTGCCGATATCGCCGTAGGTCACGTCGACCGTTTCACGCTGCTCCCGCCCTTCGCTCTGAAAGTCGATATCGTACGTGAAGCGTTTCACGAACCCAGCCTCGGTGATGAACACCGAGCCGACGGCGTCCGTAATCTCGTCGGCGTACACTAGCCGACTGATCGACTCCGAATCGCTGATTCCGGTAACGTCGTATCGCGCGGTGAGCGTTCCGTCGATTTCCTCCGCGGACTTCGCCTCGCTGAACTCGAACCCTTCCGCGAACCGTTTCGCACTCCTTTCGAGCAGTGCATCGGATTCGTCTGGACTATTGGACGTGATCTGATAGTTCGTATCGAAGCCG
>SDGW01000088.1_pt1 | contig 35961 bp, 34 predicted proteins | sample 2873831 | NCBI WGS metagenome assembly SDGW01 (sample SAMN08132700, study PRJNA421101) | hypersaline lake metagenome | isolation source: celular fraction 0.22 microns magnesium sulfate-rich crust from ephemeral... | place: Spain: Penahueca Lagoon, Toledo | collected 2011-07 | reverse complement strand
AAAACGCGGCAGGTCGGCATCGGCCACCGCGTCGGGGAGCCGCGCGCGGTCGGGATCCAGGCCCACCGAAACCACGCTGTCGGCGGCCGCGATGCGGTCGGCCAACAGGTCGAAAAAGTGCATACCTACCGCGGCGATGGGGACGGATACAAGCGTTTCCCTCTGGCGCCGAGTATCACCGGTGATAATTTGAGGGCGTGGTATTTTATACCGCGTCCGAAATCTCGTACCATGGACCGTTCCCTCGACGTGGCACACGTCGCGGAGACACTCCCGGACCTGTCTGGGGCGCTGGAGGACTCGCGGCTCAGGCCCCTCGGAGTCGTCGTCGGCTTCGCCATCCTTACCGTCGGTGCACTGCTGTCGATCGCCCCGACGACCGGCCCGTGGGCGTTCTGGTCGAACGCGGTCGCGGCCACGCTCGTGTTCGTGAGCGTGCCGCTGTTCTGCGTCGGGCTCGCGGCCCCGGACCCGCCGAAGGGCTCGCGCTTCCACATCGGTGTGGACCTATCGCGCAAACAGCGCCAGGCGGTCGCCACCGGCTCGCTGTGTATCACACTCTCGCCGGTGGTCATGGCGCTTGGCTCGCCGCTCGGGCTCTCGACAGTGGTACTGGCGACGGCTGCGACGCTCGCGTTCGTCGGCGCGTCGCTCGTGCTGACTGGCTTCGTCGCGTGGACGAGCGAGTCGCTGACTGGCCCGGCCTAATCGACCGCCGCCGCGACCACGTCGACGAGTGTCTTGACCGCGGCCCCGCTGTGGGCCACGACCACCCGCCCGCCGTTCTCGACAGTCACGTCTTCGCGCTCGCTCTCGAACGTCGTCGGCGTCTCCAGTGCCAGCCGCGCCGTCCGCTCGGTCACGCTGACGGTTCCGAGCACCTCGTCGTCGGCCGCGACGCGGAAGGCGCGGGCGCCCTCGGCCGTCGGCTCGACGTCCGGCTCGGCGTCTTCGACCGACACCGCGCCCAGCGGTCCCCGTTCAAGTCCCGTGAGTTCGGAGGCAAACAGCTGTCCGATGCGCTTCCCGTCGGTGATACGGTCCGCCACCATCAGAGTTCCTCCCGGACCTCGGCGGCGATTCCGCCGACCTCGACCCCCTCGCTGCGGGCGTAGACGACCGCTGCGGCGTCTACGGTCACGCCCAGCTCCGATTGCAATCGGTTGATACCCGCGACCGCGGTCTGCTTCTCGACCCCGTGCTCGACTATCGTGTCCAGCACCTGCTCGAAGGCCGACCGGGACTGGAGTATCTCCTCGCCCGGCTGAAAGCCGTCGGGAATCGTCGTTGAGGTCGCATCGAAACTCACGACCAGCGCGTCCTCGTCCCGCTCTAAGAGCCCCTCGCTGGTGGCCACGTCGACGAGCGTCTTGGCCTGGTCCGGCGAGAACCAGTTGCGGTCCAAGGAGAGGGCCACGACGAACTCGCTCTCGGCCATCCTGTCGGTTCCCCGCTGGCGAAACGGCGCGGCCACGGCCGTCTTCAGACTCATCTAGTAGATTGGCGGGGCGGTCCGGGTGTAACGGTTGCGATTGCTAGCAGTGGGTGAGAGTGGTTATGTCGCTTCCAACGACAGCGATTACTACAGCCAGAAAGCCCCGGCCAGCTACACTCCCGCGACTCGCTGCGCTCCTCATTCCGTTGTCGTTCGAGAGAGCTTCGCTCTCTCGTGATCACGGAAGACCACTGGTCTTCCGAACGACGGTGCTTGCTTCGTCGGGGTTCGTGTAGCTGGCCGCCCCTTTCAGTCCACCCGTAGCCGGTTGGCCAGCCGGCAGGGTGGGACTGAAAGGGGCGACCCGTTCGACGAAGGCGGACGACGCAAGGACCACAGGGAGCGTAGCGACCGAGGACCGCAGCGAGTCCCCCGAGTCGAACGGGTCGGGGCTTTCTGGCTGTAAATACTGGCCGTTATGACCATTGTTACTAGACGGCAAACAGACACGGTAACCCGGACGACTCCCACAGCTAGCATCGAACGCTTCAAGTAGCCGCTCGGCCACGTACCCGATATGAAAGACCAGGGACGCTCCCCACGCAAGCGGACAGGCGGTCGACGACGCCCGAACCACAAGAAGAACAAACACCAGCTGGGCCGCCAGCCGACCGAGACCCAGGTCGGCGACCAGAAACTGAAGGTCGTCGACGCCCGCGGTAACACGAGCAAGGTCCGCGCCGTGACCACGAACGTCGCGAGCGTCGCAGACGGCGCCGAGACCGTCGAGGCGACCATCGAGCAGGTCACCGAGAACCCCTCGAACCCGAACTACGCCCGTCGTAACATCATCACGAAAGGCGCCATCGTCGAGACGAGCGAGGGCCAGGCACGGGTCACGTCCCGACCAGGCCAGGACGGACAGGTCAACGCGGTTCTCGTCGAGTAACGGAGCGGTCTTTTCGCGGTTTTCCCGACCCGTAGCGACCGCTCCGGGGTCAGGACTGGGTGCGGCGAGAACGAAGACGGTGCAGGCGGTCGACGGGGCCGGCTACGGCCGCGGCGCGGCCTTTTGCAGGGCGCTCTCGGCGATGTTGCCGCCGTAGTCGGCGGTCCGGGAGAGGGAGTCGACGATACGGCCCAGTATCTGGGCGCTCTCGGGGTCGGCCTTGCGGACCTTGGTGTCGATGTCGCGGGCGGTCTCGTCGACGGCCGGGATGCGGCTCTGGGCGTCGTTGGCCTGTTCCGTGGCCGCCTCGTTGTCGTCGGTCAGCAGCGCGTCCATCGCCATCTCCGGGACGACCGTGGCTTCGGACTCCAGTTCACGGAGGAGGTCGGCGGTGTCACCGCTTATCTCGCCGATTTCAAGCGAGAGACTCGCGATTTTGGTGGCGTGGTCGGCGATGCGTTCGAGCTGGCGGGCGCTCGACTGGTAGTCGAAGACCGTCTCCCGGGGAAAGCCGATCTCGTTTGCGGCCGTGGGGTTCCGGAGGACAGTGCGGAACACCCGCGAGACCATATACCAGAGCCGGTCGACGTCGTCGTCGCGTTGCATCACGTTTTCCGCGAGGTCGTCGTCGTCCTCGATAAGCGCCTCGACGGCGTCGGAAAGCATCGTCAGCGAGACCAGTCGCATACGCGTGATGGCGTTGTGAATCGACAGCTCCGAGGAGTCCAGCAGGTCCTGCAGGACGATGCGGTCGGCGGTCTCCTCTATGACCTCGAGCCCGACCAGGCCCTGGGTAGCGTCCCGGATGATGCGGCGTTGCTCGGCCGTGATGCGGGTCGCCTCGAGCTGGATGACGTCGAAGCCGCTGACGTACATGGTCATCACCGCGCGCGTGAGCTCGTGGGGGTCGTCCAGCCCGTCGATGTCGAGGGTCCCCTCGACGCGGTCCTCGTCGTGCTTGGGTGCGAGCAACAGCAGGTCCTGCTCGGCGTGGAACTCGACGACACTGCCCGCGCTCACGTCGTTCTCTGTCGCCCAGTCTTTCGGTAGCGACACGGTGTACGTCGAGCCGCCCGTCACCTGCACCTTGCGAGTCTCCATACAGCCCAGTTTATGGCCTCTCCGTATAAATCCACTCCTGTCTATATATCTATGCGGCTGGCTCGCCCAAAAGCCGGATTTGTCCGGTCTAATGGCCGCTACCGCCTATCTACGGCCGAAACCACCACCTGGCTGTCGCCGACTCGGGCGTTTCGCCGAAAGTGGCATATCGGGGCGTTCTATGCCCTGAAAGGGAGAAATAGCGAATCATACATAATTCATAGTGATGTCTATGTGTGGTGTTCTCAGGGGATAACTATATAGACAACATAGTAGAGTATTTATTCAAATCTCGTCTCCGTTCTGTTGATGTCAGACACACCGAACCGTTCTGTCTCGCGTCGTAGTTTCCTGACAAGCGCCGGTGTCGCAGGCGCGCTCGCACTCGCGGGGTGTACCGAGGGGCCCGGCTCGGACTCGGAAAACGGGCTCTCGGGCAGTATCCGAATCGGTGGGTCCAGCACGGTCTACCCGGTGGCACAGGCCGTCACCGAGACGTTCCGCTCCGAACACCCCGACGTCGAGTTCAACGTCAGTCGCGACGGCTCCGGTGGTGGATTCGGCACCCTCTTCTGTGAGGGCAACTCCGATTTCAACAACGCCTCCCGACCGATTTCGAGCCAGGAAGAGGAGCAGTGTGGGGAAAACGACGTGGAGTACCACGAGATAAACATTGCTACCGACGCGGTCACCGTCATCGTCAACAACGACAACGAGCGGGCCAGCGAACTGACGACCGAGGAGCTGCGTGAAATCTGGCGCGCGGACGGGGCCACGACCTGGCAGGACGTCAACGACGACTGGCCCGACGAGGAGATAAACCGCTTCGGTGCGGCCGACACCTCCGGGACCTTCGACTACTTCCGCGAGGCCGTCATCGGTGAGGACGGTAGCCACACGAGCGACTACGAGCCGACCGAGCAGGACAACACCATCCTCCAGGGCGTCCAGCAGGACGAGTACGCCATCGGTTACTTCGGCTACTCCTACTACAAGGAGAACCAGGACGCTGTCACCGCGGTCGCAATCGACGACGGCGACGGCCCCGTCGAGCCGTCCCTGCCGAACGCCAGGGCCGGCGACTACCCGTTCGCGCGACCGCTGTTTACCTACGTGAGCCTCAGCTCCCTCACGGAGGAACACATCGCCGAGTTCGCCCGCTACTACGTCGAACAGAGCGCAAACAGCGAACTCATCGAGGAGGATATCGGCTACGTCGCCAAGACCGAGGAAGACATGCAGGCGGAACTGGACGCGCTGAACGAGGCCATCTCGAACGCGGAATAAATAGTCCACTCGTGAGACACAATAGCGATACAGAGACAATCCGGGCCCTTTTTGCCAGGATGCGGCAAATGGATTCACGACCACGATGAGCAACGAGGGACAGACGCCCGACCTCACGGGGGACCGGGGGTTCCAGACAGTGCGCGAGTCGACGTATAAATACGCCCTGGCCGGGTGTGCAGTCCTCTCGGTGCTTACGACTCTCGGTATCGTGGGGGTACTGGTCGTCGACGCCGCGGCGTTTTTCGGCGCGGTCCCGGTGACGGAGTTTTTCACCAGCACCCGGTTCAGTCCGAACCTCGAACCCGTCTCCTTCGGTATCCTCCCGCTGGTGCTTGGTACCCTGCTCATCACTTTCGGCGCGGCGCTGGTCGCGCTCCCAATCGGACTGTTGACCGCTATCTATCTGAGCGAGTACGCCTCCGCCCGCACGCGGTCGATACTGAAACCGATGCTCGAAGTACTCGCTGGCGTGCCGACAGTCGTCTACGGCTACTTCGCACTCGTCTACATCACGCCGGCTCTCAACACGGTCATCCGGGGGATAAACGGAACGCTCGGCACGCAGTTCCCGTCGCTGGGGCTGTTCAACGGGCTCTCGGCCTCTATCGTCGTGGGTATCATGATTATCCCGATGGTCTCCTCGATAAGTGAGGACGCGATGAGCTCCGTGCCCGACTCGCTGCGGCAGGCTGGCTACGGGCTCGGGGCCACGAAGTTCAACGTCTCGCTGCGCATCGTCGTCCCCGCCGCCGTCTCCGGCATCGCCTCGTCCTTTATTCTCGCCATCTCGCGGGCAATCGGCGAGACGATGGCCGTGGTGCTCGCCGCCGGGTCGCAACCACCGGACATCCCGCCGACCCAGACCGCCTTCGGCGTGTTACCCTACGTCGCCCCGGGTGACCTGCTCGCCCTGTACAGCGAGAGCGCGGCGACGATGACCGTCGCGATGATAAACATCGCCGTCAGCGACCTCTCCGGGGGAACACGCGCGTACCAGTCGCTCTTTGCTATCGGACTGACGCTCTTTGTCATCACGCTCGTAATGAACGTCATCAGTGACGTGATAGCCAGCCGGTACCGGGAGGAGTACGAATAATGGCAACACAATCAGAGACCGGATTCGGCCAGGTCAGCCGAGTGAAAGGCATCGTCTTCAGATACCTCACCTTCGGTGCGTCACTCGTGGGCATTCTCGCGCTGGGCGTGTTGCTCGCCTACGTCTTCTGGGACGCCCTGGGGCTCGAATCCGCGGGGACGACCTGGTATCTCACCTACACCGCGACGCTGCTGGCGCCGCTCGTCGGATTCCTCGTGTACGCGCGGAACAAACCGGCCGTGACCGCCGGAGCGCTCGAACTGGTCGGGTTCACACTCGCCGGCGGGCTGCTCTCCTTCGCGGCGATAATCGTCCTCATCGTCATCGCCGGCCCGCAGGTGTGGTTCGCCTACTTCACCATGCCGATCGCGCCGTTGTTCGCCCTGTTCCTCTACGGGCAGTACAACCGCGAGGCGACGTGGGTCGGGCTGGGGATGTTGTTCGTCCTCGTCTTCGGAACCGCCTTCACGACCTTCTTCCTGCCCTGGCTCGCCTATCCAGCTGTGTTACTCGGCGCCCCCGGCGTCTACTTCCTCTCGCTGGTGGTACCCGGCGCAGGACTCGCAGCATTTCTGGCGGCCGACCGATTCGACGCCTCACGCCGGGTAACCCTCGGGGTCGCCGCTGGACTCCCGGTGCTTGCTATCGTCGGCGTCCCGGCCGTCGACACGGTACCGGCAGTCGCCCGCTCGGTCTGGTTCGCCGTGCTCGTGATGCTCGGCCTCCCAGCTGGCTTCGCGGCCGTAAACACCGCGAGACAGCCGGCCCGGCGGGCCGCGTTCGCGCTGCCGACCATCGCCATCGGTGGCTTCCTCGTCGGCGAGTTCCTCGTCGGTGCGCTCGGTGCCACGACGCCCTCCCCCTGGCTCGACTGGCAGTTCCTGACGAGTCCGACCTCCCGTCTGGCAGAGAACGCCGGGCTCTACCCCGCAGTCATCGGCTCTGTCTTCCTCATCATCCTCGTCAGTATCTTCACCTTCGTCTTCGGTGTGGGCACGGCTATCTACCTCGAGGAGTACGCACCGTCGAGTGGGCCACTCGGAACCATCACCCGGCTCATCAACGTCAACATCTCGAACCTGGCCGGCGTCCCGTCGGTCGTCTACGGCCTGCTCGGACTGGGTATCTTCGTCAACATCGAACTCAGCCTTGGGCCGGTCCTCTACGCCGGCATCGGGGCCGGGACGGTACTGACGGCAGCGCTGACGCTCTCGCTTCTCATCCTGCCAATCGTCGTCATCTCCGCCCAGGAGGCGGTCCGCTCGGTGCCGGACTCGCTCCGCCAGGCGTCATACGGGATGGGGGCGACCCGGTGGCAGACCATCAGAAACGTCGTCCTCCCGCGGTCGCTGCCGGGTATCCTGACGGGCACCATCCTGGCGCTCGGTCGGGCCATCGGCGAGACGGCACCGCTCATCATGGTCGGCGCCGTGGCGACGAAGTACTCCCCGCCGTCGGGACTCTTTGACACGCTCACCGCGATGCCGCTACAGATATACACGTGGGCGTTTCTCCCGTCCGAGGAGTTCCGCTACGGCGTCGTGGCGGCTGGTGTGGTGACGCTGCTCATCGTCCTGCTGTCGATGAACAGCGTCGCGATACTCGTTCGGAACAAATACCAACAGGAGGCATACTAATGACAACTGATAACATGGCGACAGAGACCGAGGCCGAGGACGAACAGACTGACTCGCTGGTCACGACCGACCCGGGGAAGGGCGGCCTCAGCGAGAACGACGAGCGCGGTACGGTGACGACGACCGGCACCATCATCGAGTCCAGCGACCTCGACGTCTTCTACGGCGAGACCCAGGCGCTCCAGGACATCGACCTCCAGATTCCGGAGAACCAGGTCACCGCGATGATCGGTCCGTCGGGCTGTGGGAAATCGACGTTCCTGCGGTGTATCAACCGCATGAACGACCTCATCGACATCTGTCGCGTCGACGGTGAACTCACGTTCAACGGCAAGAACGTCTACGACGAGGACGTCGACCCCGTCGCGCTCCGTCGGCGCATCGGGATGGTGTTCCAGCATCCCAACCCCTTCCCGAAGAGCATCTACGACAACGTCGCCTACGGGCTGCGCACCCAGGACAAGACCGAGAACATGGACGAGGTCATCGAGGAGTCCCTGAAGAAGGCCGCGCTGTGGGACGAAGTCAAGGACCGCCTCGACGAGTCCGCGCTCGACCTCTCCGGTGGCCAGCAACAGCGGCTCTGTATCGCCCGCGCCATCGCCGTCGACCCCGAAGTCGTCCTGATGGACGAGCCCGCCTCCGCCCTGGACCCTATCGCCACCTCCCAGATAGAGGACCTCATCGAGGAGCTGGCCGAGGAGTACACGGTCGTCATCGTCACCCACAACATGCAACAGGCCGCCCGCATCTCCGACAAGACCGCGGTCTTCCTCACGGGCGGTGAACTCGTGGAGTTCGACGACACCGACAAGATCTTCGAGAACCCCGAGAGCGACCGCGTCGAGGACTACATCACCGGCAAGTTCGGATAGGTCGTTTCCGACGGTTCTCTGTCGGCCATCCCCTAGCTAATTTATCGTCCCGATTTTACTGGCCCGTATGCCCCTCCGAGAGCGTGATGTCGCGTGAGTGTCCGCGACGAGTTCGACGCGTTCGCCGTAGACGGCCGCGACCAGGAGATGGAAGCCGAGCACTGGCCGACCGCCCGGAAGGTCCTGTCACGGATGCCGGTCGAGCCTGGCGAAGTAGTGCTCGACCTCGGGACGGGGAGCGGGTACGCTGCCAGAGCCCTCTCTGAGTCCACACCGGTCAGTCGGGCCATCGGGTTCGACGCGGCACCCGAGATGGCACGGACCGCCAGTGCCCGCACGGACGACCCGGCCGTCGAGTTCGTCGCCGGCGACTTCCACGACCTCCCGTTCGAGGCCGACTCGTTCGACCACTGTTTCTCGATGGAGGCGTTCTTTTTCGCGACCGGGCCCCAGGACGCGCTGTCGGAACTGTTGCGCGTCCTCCGGCCGGGCGGGACGTTCTACTGTGGCGTCAACTACTACCGGGAGAACCACTACTCCCACGCTGCAGGGGACCGGCTCGACCCGGAGATGCTGCTCTGGAGCGCCGAGCGGTATCGGTCGGCGTTCCGGACGGCCGGCTTCCACGTCGCCGCCCAGAGTCACGTCCCCGACACGGACACGGAGATTCCGCCGGAATCGGCGTTCCCCACGGACGAGTTCGAGAGCCGAGACGAGATGGTCGAACGGTACCGTGAACTGGGGACGCTTCTCACTGTCGGCGTCGCTCCGTAATTCGCTCGCCTGTTCTGGGCCGCATACGGCTGTCCGTCCAGCCGCCGTCACAGGCTGACGACACCTATCGCCGGCGTCCGGTACCCTCGAACATCCCGATTTCCTATAGCGGCATCTGATTTATATGCACCGTCACTCGCAGCCGTATCCGTTGAGGATGCAAAGTAAGCAGGCTGCAAAACGCCGTTTACCGCGACAGCGTCGCCTCGGTGTCGATACCGTACACCGACTTCGGTGTCTCCACGTGTGCGACCCGCACGGCCTCGTCCTCGCCTTGCTCCAGCAGCCATCGCACGCGTCGAGGGACTGTCTTTGGCCCCAGCACCGCGCCCGGCCGCTCCGGGTCGTCGATGTAGTCGGTCTCCATCAGGAACGGTTCGTCCGCCTCGATAGCGAGTTCCAGTTCGTCTTTGTCGGCCAGCACCGACTTCGTCGGTCCCTGCAACCGACCACCCGAGTAGTGTTTGACGACCTGCCGTCTGTCCAGCCCCCGTTCCTCGGCCCACTCGGCCACTTCCTCGAAGTCCTCGCCGCCCTCGGTGTGTAACTGGACGGCGAAGTCGCCGTCGGCGGCCAGCTCGAAGGCGTGACACATCACGTCGTTCGAGGCCTCCCAGACGGCGTCGTCGACCTCGTAGTGTGGCCGGCCGGACTTGATAGCCAGCGCCGGGCCGTCGGTGACGTACTCGCTCGCCACGTCGAGCCCCGCTTGCATGATGTCCCGGGCCTCATCGGGGGTGTAACCGTCCTCGACCAGCTTCGAAATCAGTGCCGGATGCACCCCGAGGACGGGCCAGGCCCGGCCCGGCAGTACGTCAGTCGCGTCTTCGACGGCGCCGACCGTCAGGTCGAACGCTTCGCGGAAGGTCTCTTCATCGGTGGCCGCTTCGACGAGATGCCACGAGGGCTTGTTGAGCACGAGCAGGTGGGTCCCGCCGTGGTCGGCGAACTCCTCGACGGCCTCGGTGTTGCGGCCCTGGACCGGGTCGAGATGGAGGTGGTTGTCCAGTACCGGCGTCTCCTCGATGTCCATACCCGGGGTCGGGGTTCCGAGGCAAAAACGCCACTGCTCTGTGGTTCGCTCCGCTCGGCTGTTCGGCGAACCCTCGCTTCGCTCGGGGTCGCTACTGCTCGCGGCTCCGCCGCTGCGCTTCTCCGAGACTTCTCACTCCGTTCGAAGTCTCGCTACTCCACGTCGGCTGACAACGAAAGCCCGTCGTGGGCCGCGTTCTGGAGCGCGTCCGATTTCCCGTGTTCCCCCGGCGCGAGCGCAACGGTCCGGACCCCGTTCCGAGCGGCAACTTCCAGCGCGGGCTTGAAATCGGTGTCCCGTGAGGCGACTACGAGCACGTCGATACGGCCACTGGCGACGGCTTCCGTCGCGTCGACGGCCAGGCGTACGTCCACGTCACCGCTGGTGGTTATCACTTCGAAGCCGCGCGCTTCGCCGGCCTGGATGAGACCCGGCGACGCGTTCTCGTCGAGGTAGAGCCGCGTCGCGGCCAGGGGGCCGTAGGACTCGCCGATGGTTCGGACCTCGTCTAAGTCGACGTCGAACTCGCTGCGCAACACGTTCGGCCCGTCGACGTACAGGCCGACGCGGTCTGTGTCGCCGTCGTCGCGAAACCGACTGAGGAGGCTCATACCGCCATCTCACCGACGATTGAATTTAGCTCTGGTGTTTCTGTGCGTGGTGGTGCTCTGGCAGCCATAAATCAAATATGGCTATATAGAACGGTGTTGGGCGCTGTGTCCCCAGGTCGGTCTGTGACCGGACCCGCGGACCGGTCGATTCCTGTGTCACGACGGCGATACCGTCCGCCGACCGGTGCCGATGCTCACGGGACGTTTTTGATGACGGTGTTCCATACGCCGACAGGACTATTCCAATGGACGATTCGTCCCAGCCACCAGTGTGGCCCGTCGACTACGTCGAACAGGGCGACCACGAGCAAGCGCGCGACAGTCTCGAACGGCTCGCGGCCGCCCCGACTGACGACCGGAAGGCGGCGTTACGGCGCCTCCTGAGCGCCGTCGACGACGGGGCAGTGACAGTCGGCCCGCTCGCTGGTGCACTCGCGCCCTTTCTGGACGACGAGGAACGGTCGGTCCGATTGACGACTGCGAAGCTATTCGTAGCGGTCGCCCGGGCCGACCCCGGTGCTGTCGAGCCGGCGGTTCCGGCGCTCCGGGCCCGCCTCGCAGACGACGAGGAGTTCTACTTCGTCCGGGCGCGGTCGGCCGAGGCGCTGGGATACGTCGCGCTCGAGTACCCCGACGTCGTTGCCACACCCGAGGTCGTCGCGGAGCTGCGTCTCGGGCTCGCTTTCGACACGCCGGAGGTCAAAGAGAAACTGGCGAAGGCGCTCGAACACGTCGCTCTCGGTGACCCGGACCGACTCAGTCATCAGGTGGCGAACCTCGCCGACCACCTGGACGACGACGACGAACTCGTCCGCTATCACCTCTGTAGTGCGCTGGCGGCGGTGGGCTGTGGGTCCCCGGCGTCCCTCTCGGCGGCGGTCGAACGGCTCTGTGAACGACTGACCGACGAGACGCCCGAGGTCCGGGGTCGAGCGGCCGAAGCGCTCGGCGCCTTCGGCCGTGGCGCGTCGGAAGCGGAGCCGTTGACCGCCGACGCCATCGACTTGCTCCGGGCGGACACCGACGCCGGGACGTGCTTTCTCGCCGAGCGCGCCCGGTTTGCACTCGACGCCGGGGCGGAAGCGAACGCACCGTCGGCCGGCGGCGTCGGGACCGTCGAGGGGATACGCGAGACGACGGCCGACGCAGTAGCTGCAATTCGGACGCCAAGCGGTGGTGAGTGTCCCCATTGCGGGGTCGCGCTACCGGCGGACCCCCCGCCCGTGTGTCCGCGGTGCGGTGCGCCACGCTGACGCCGACCAAAATTTAGGGTTGCCTAAAATCCGAAATCGATTTAATGGTTTAGGCAGGCCTAAATAGTATGTTTGACCCAGCTGCTAGCAACCTCGTATCGACGTGGCCGGAGGGTGACCGATGACCGGCCGAGACAGCGTCACAACGACCCGGAGACGGGCGCTGAAGTACGGTGGGTCGGTGGCCGCCGGACTCGGCATGGCCGGTTGTTCGGAGGTCGCCGACACCGGCGAGTCGGGCACGCCTGACGGGGCGTACACGGCCGCTATCTCGCCGATGGGAGAGGTGTCGTTCGACGACCCACCCGAGACGGTGTTCACGCGGCTCACGCACCACGCGGACATGGCGTTCGCGCTCGGTCGCGGTGACAGCCTCACCGCGATGCACGCGCCGGACTACTACGACGGGCTGTGGAACCAGTTCGTCGAGCGCCTGCCGGGCGTCTCGCTCGACTGGACGGGACTGTACTCCTCGTGGCAACCCAAGAAGGAGAAACTGTACGACCTCGAAAGCGACGTCCACCTCGCGGACCCGGCGTGGACAACCAAACAGGACGCCTGGAGCAAATCAGATGTCGACGAGATAGCGTCGAAGGTGTCGCCGTGGTTCGGCAACTCGCTTTCCGACACCCACCAGGAACCCGCCCCGGCCTACGCCGACGGGTACGAGTACTACACCCTCTGGGAACAGTTCGAACGCGTCGCGAACGCCTTCCGGGAACGGGAGCGCTACGAGACGCTGGCGGCGGTCCACGACGACCTGCTGTCGGAAATCGAGTCGGGCCTGCCCGACGAGTCAGAGCGCCCCTCGGCGGTGATGATAGCCTCTCACCAGATGGAGGAGATATACGCCTACACGCTGTCGAATCCGGGCTTCCTGACCTCGCACACGCGGCCGCTCGGGGCGCGGGACGCCTTCGAAGGGTCGGTGGAGTCGAACACTATCGTCGACTACGAGGCGCTGGTCGAAGCCGACCCCGACGTGATACTGTTCCTCGGCGGGTTCGAGCCGGGGACGAGCATCACGGAGCGGCGCGAACTGTTCCGGGCGGACCCGGTCGCGTCCGAGATGACGGCCGTGCAGGACGAGCGCGTCTACCCGCAGGGCGCGCGCTACCAGGGGCCGGTACTGAACCTCTTCCAGCTTGAGATGACCGCCAAACAGCTCTACCCCGACGTGTTCGGCGAGTGGCCCCACTACGAATCGGGCCCGTATCCGGAGATTCCAGGGGATGAACGGCTGTTCGACCGAAAGCGGGTTGCCGACGTGATAAACGGGAATCTCTGAGTATGACCCGCACACCCGACCCAGAGTACGACTACGACGTCGCCGTCGTCGGTGGCGGCCCGGCGGGCTCGGCTGCCGGCGTCTTCTGTGCGCGTGCGGAGCTGTCGACGGTCGTCTTCGACCGCGGTCGGTCCTCGCTCAAGCGCTGTGCCCACCTGGAGAACTATCCGGGATTCCCCGGGGGTATCGACGTCGAAACCCTCTATGACCTGTTCCACGACCAGGTAGAGCGAGCGGGCTGTGCGGTAGTCGACGATATGGTCGACTCTCTCGAGCGGCGAGACGGCGCGGCTGGGTTCCTCGTGGAACTCGACGAAGGCGAGCCGGTCACCGCCCGCCGCGTCGTCGCGGCCACGCGCTACGACGGCTCGTATATGCGCGGGCTGGGCGACGACGACGAGATGTTCGAGAACGGCGAGACGGGCGAGTCGTTCGACCGCGGCTATCCGAACCACGACGGGACGACGGCGATTCCGGACCTCTACGTGGCCTCCCCCTCCGAGGAGTCACAGCAGACCATCACCGCCGCGGGTCGCGGTGCGCGCGTGGCCCGCGAGGTGATAACCGACGCACGGGTCGACGACGGCTGGTGGGAGGCCGTCGCCGAGGGCGTCGACTGGGTCCGCCGCGAGGCCGAACTCAACGAGGAGTGGGCCGACCGCGAGCAGTGGGTCGAGTGGTTCGACGAGTACTACGGCGAGGCGGCTCCCGTCGACAGTGACGGTGACCGCTACGAGCGGGTCCGGGCGGCCAGAATCGACGAGCGCCTCTCGTCGTACGTCGAGCCGGACGAACAGGACACGCTCCGCCGCCGTTCCCACGAACGCCTGGCCGGCCATCTCGACCCCGAGGCGGTCGTCGCCGGCTGTGACACGGGTGCCCTGCTCGATGCGATGGCCGACGACCACATCGCGGCGTATCTCCACGGACGCAGCGCGGAGGTGAGCGCGGATGGCGAGTGAGACAGGGACTGCGCGGCCGTCGTCCCGCCGGGAGCGCTGGCTGGGCTGGTTCGACGGCTCGCTCGCGACGCTCTGTCTCGGGAGCCTGGTCGTCGTCGTCGCCGGCGGGCTCGTCCAGGTGAGCCACGGCGCCTACTCGATGACGATGGCGGAGGCCTGGGCCGCGGTGTTCAACCCGAACGTCGTCTTCAGCCTCCGGGCGTGGGACGCGTTCATCTGGGGGATGGAGATGCCCGACATGAGCACGGAGAGTCTCATCGTCTGGAACATCCGCCTGCCCCGCGTGTTCGTCGCCATCCTGGTGGGCATGAACCTCGCCGTCTCCGGGGCTATCTTCCAGGCGGTCACGCGAAACGAACTCGCGAGCCCGTTCATTCTGGGCGTCTCCTCGGGTGCGGGGCTCATGATTTTGCTCACACTGGTCGTGTTCACCGGGTTGACGGCGTTTCTGCCGCTGGCCGCGGCCCTTGGCGGCGCTATCGCCTTCCTCATCGTCTATGCCATCGCCTGGAAGAACGGCACTTCGCCGGTCCGACTGGTGCTCGCCGGTGTCATCGTCGGGACGATATTCCAGTCGTTCCAGACGGCGCTGTTCTTCTTCGCCGACGACCTCGGCGTCGTCCAGAGCGCCATCGCGTGGACGACGGGCTCGCTGACCGGGACCGACTGGGAGCAGGTCCGGATGGCACTGCCCTGGACGGTCGTCGCGATGGGGCTGGCGCTGGTCGGCTCCCGACAGCTGAACGTCCTCTTGCTGGGTGAACGGACCGCGAACTCGCTCGGGATGTCCGTCGAGAAGGTCCGATTCGCGCTCTCCGGGGTCGCTGTGCTGGCCGCCGCCGCCAGTATCGCCGTCGCCGGTATCGTCGGCTTCGTCGGGCTCATCGTCCCGCATATGGTCCGCAACATCGTCGGGAGCGACTACAAGAAACTCATCGTCGGCTGTCTCTTCGCGGGTCCCGCGCTGATGGTCGGGGCCGACGTCGGCGCTCGCCTCGGCATGAGCGTGCTGGCGGGGACGGACACGCAGATTCCCGTCGGTATCGTCACCGGACTGGTCGGCGGACCGTACTTCCTCTACCTGATGCGACGGCAGGACAAGATGGGTGAGATATAATGCCTGAGAGACAGCAGGCCTCAGAAACCACGAACGGGGAGGAATCGACGGCCGAATCCTCGGCGACGGCGGATGGACAGTACGCGGCAGCGACGGACTCGACCGAACTGGTCGGCGAGGACCTCGCCATCGGCTATCCGACGACAGCGGAGCCGGTCGTCGAGTGCGACCGGGTCCTCCTGCCGGCGGGCGAGGTGACGGCGCTGGTCGGCCCCAACGGGAGCGGCAAGAGCACGCTCCTGAAGGCGATGGCGGACCAGCTCCAGCCCGACGAGGGCCGGATTCTCCTCGACGGAGAGCGGGTGCAGTCGTTCGACTCGAAGGAGCTGGCCCGCGAACTGGGCCTGCTCTCACAGGAGAACGAGTCGCCGGGCACCATCACCGTCGAGGACCTCGTCTACCACGGCCGCTACCCGCACCGGGGGTTCTTCGAGTCGGTCACAGACGAGGACCAGGCGGCCGTGGACCGCGCTATCGACCTGGCCGGCGTCGACCACCTCCGCGACAGCGAGATGAGCAACCTCAGCGGCGGCCAGAAACAGCTCGCCTGGATCGCGATGGTGCTCGCCCAGGAGACCGACGTCCTGTTGCTCGACGAGCCGACGACGTTCCTGGACCTCCACCATCAGCTCCGGGTGCTGTCGGTCGTCCGGACGCTGAACGAGGAGGCCGGCGTGACCGTCGGCATCGTGCTCCACGACATCGGTCAGGCGGCCCGCTTTGCCGACAACCTCATCGCGATGAACGACGGGTCGCTGTACGACTGGGGGCCACCGAAAGAGGTCGTGACCGAGCAGCTGCTTGCCGATGTGTTCCGCGTCGACGCCTCGGTCGACAGCGAGAGCCCGACTGGCCCACACATCGCACCACACAGCGCGATAGAGGAGTAACGCGTGTCGACAGCCACCGAGTCAGACGGAGAGACGGCCCTCGATGCGGCACAGAAGCGGGTATCCCGTCCGCTCCTCCGACTCTTCCGCAGCTACGGCCGCCTGGAGTGGCGCTGGCTCGCGCTGGGGCTGGTCACGAGCGCGCTTGCTTACGGGTCGGTCCTCGTGACGCCCATCGTGCTGGGGACGACTATCGACGCCGTCTTCACCGTCGAGTCGGCCTACCGGCTTCCACTGGTGCCGACGGCGTGGCTCCCGGCCGAGCCGGCCGGTCAGTTCTGGCTGTCGGTCGCCATCGTCGGGGTCGCTCTGGGCGGCGGGGCCGTCCTCCAGTGGGTCCGCGGCGTGGCGATGAACTACTTCGCCCACGGCGTGATGTACGCCATCCGGACCGACGCCTACGAGCGGATGCAGCGGCTCGATATGGCCTTCTTCGACTCGGGCTGGAGCCGCGACGAGTTCGACGACATCGAGGAGCAGGTCGGGCCGTTCTTCGCTAACCGGTTCAGTCGAGCCCACGCCGACCCGCCGGAGGGTGAGTGCCGAGACGCGTACCAGTTCTACAGCGTCTGGGAGCTCGCCGAGACGTTCAGCAAGGTGTATCAGGTCCAGAACCGCGGCGAGAAGCTCCGCTCGGTTCGCGAGGAGATGGTCAGCACCATCAGCGAGCAGTTACCGCCCGCGTCGGAGCGCCCGACCGTCGCCCTGGTCGTCTTCAATCCCGAGGAGAAGACGTTCGGCACCTACGAAATAAACGGGCCGGGGTTCTCGAAGGCTCACTATCGGCCGCTCGAACCCGTCGGCGCGTTCGCGGACTCGGATAAGACCTACGCGAACAACTACAGCGCCATAGACCTCGAACAGATGCTGGAGGTCGATCCCGACGTCATCGTCCACCACTGGGATATCGAACCCTCGGAACGCTACGAGGCGCTGCTGGCGCTGGAAGACGACCCCGTCGGCAAGAAGCTGAGCGCGATTCAGAACGACCGCGTCTACGTCGGCGGGACGCCGATGCAGGGGCCGATCTTCAACCTGTTCCAGCTGGAGACGGCCGCACAGCAGATCTATCCCGACGTGTTCGGCGAGTTCCAGGGCGTCGGTGAGACGCCCGAGGATAACAGGCTGTTTGACCGACAGCGGGTCGCGGACATCGTCAACGGCGACAGCTGACCTGCGCGATACCGACGACGACCCTCTTTTGTCGCCGTACCGACCGCGCCGAGTCGACCGTCCCGCCGAAGCCCGCACGCTGGCGGCCGCGATCCGATTTACTATCGCGCTATGTGATTTACACGCTCGGCCGAAATCACCCCGAAGGCCAACTCGTAAGGTCGCAGGGGGAGACTCACCACCCATGACACTCCGACGACCCCCACTGGCGGGGGTGTACACGGACGCCACGCTCACCGACTTCGGCGGCTGGGAGATGCCCGTCGAGTTCGATTCGATTCGCGCCGAACACACCGCAGTCCGTGAGACAGCCGGGAAGTTCGACGTCTCGCATATGGGCCAGGTGACTGTCTCCGGGCCGGACGCGCTCGCGCTCACCCAGCGACTGACGACGAACGACGTCGCGGCACTCGGCCCCGGCGACGCCCAGTACGCGGCTATCACCGACGAGGACGGCGTCATGATAGACGACACCGTCGTCTATCGGTTACCCGCCGAAGCCGAAGGCGACTACCTCTTCATCCCGAACGCGGGCCACGACGGGGAGATGACTGAGCGCTGGGTGACCCATCGCGACGAGTGGGGTCTGACGGCGACAGTCACCAACCGGACAGAGGAGTACGCGATGGTCGCCCTGCAGGGGCCCGACTCGGAGCCACTGCTGTCTGCCGAGACTCCACTGGACCTGGCGACGCTGGGTCGATTCGAGGTGGCGAGTGCGACTGTCGCCGGCGTCGAGTGTCTCGTCGCCCGAACCGGCTACACTGGCGAGCCCGGGTTCGAGATTCTCTGCCCGGCAGTCGAGGCCGAGACGGTGTGGGCGGCACTCGACTGCCAGCCCTGCGGGCTCGGCGCCCGGGATACCCTCCGGCTCGAGATGGGCTTTCTGCTCTCCGGGGAGGAGTTCCACCCGCGAGACGAACCCCGGACCCCCTACGAGGCCGACATCGGGTGGACGGTCGCGCTCGATACCGATTTCGTCGGCCGCGACGCCCTGGCCGCCCAGGAACGCGACGGCGTCGACGAGAAACTTGTCGGGCTGGAACTGCTTGACCGCGGGGTCCCGCGGCACGGCTACGAGGTCACCGACCCGGACGGGGCGACGCTGGGGCACGTCACCAGCGGGACGATGAGTCCGACGCTCGGCGTGCCCATCGCGCTGGCGTACCTGCCGACGGCGTACGCCGAGCCCGACCGTTCGGTCGCGGTGGTCATCCGCGGCGAACCGAAGGAAGCACGTACCCGGGCGACGCCATTCATCGACAGATGAGTTTCGACGTACCCGAGGACCTTCGATATCTGGAATCGCACGAGTGGGTCAGCACCGACGACACCGTGCGGGTCGGTATCACCGACTTCGCACAGGACGAACTGGGCGACGTGGTGTTCGTGGAACTGCCTGCCGAGGGCGACGAACTAACGGCTGGCGATGAGTTCGGCGTCGTGGAGTCCATCAAGGCCGTCTCCGACATCTACGCGCCCGTCTCCGGAACGGTTGCCGCGGTCAACGAGGCGCTGTTCGACCAGCCGGAACTGGTCAACGAGGACCCATTCGGCGAGGGGTGGATGCTCGAAATCGAGCTGGTCGACGAGAGCGAACTGGACGAGCTGCTTTCGGCCGACGATTACCGCGACCAGATCGAGTGAGGCCCAGCCCGCCTGCTCTGCCCCCTCAATCGGGGCCAGGCTAGCGCGCTCGCTGATTTTCCATCGTCCCGGTTATCCAACAGCGGCTCCTGAGCGGCGGGGCGGTCCGGTGACACAGGATATCGTCCGGTAAGCGGCTTTAGAAGGGTCGAGCGCACAGATATGGCACAGAGTCAGTATCTCGCTTTCACCCCCGATGAACCAGCCACTGCTATACGAAACACGGTATCAGCCGTGAGGGATGGGTCCCATGCACTAGCACCGACGGTGACGTACGGCGAATCGAGATAATCATATGCGGCCGGCCGCAACTGTGACACATCAATGTCCGTTCGCTGGATCGCCCGACTGCGTTTGAGACAGCTAGTATGACCAGCCCCTACGCCCCACACACCGAGGCCGAGACGGCGGCGATGCTCGAGGCCGTCGGTGTCGACGACATCGAGGCCCTGTTCGACGTGCCCGATTCGGTCGCGTTCGACGGCGAGTTCGGGATACCCGCCCACGGCGAGCGAGAGGCCCGTCGGGAGGCGGCCAGGCTGCTGGGTCGCAACGACGACCTGACGGAGTTTCTCGGTCGGGGACACTACACCCACTACGTCCCGAGTGTCGTCGACGACCTGGCGAGCCGCTCGGAGTTTCTGACCTCCTACACGCAGTATCAGCCCGAGGTCGCCCAGGGGTTCCTGCAGGCCCTGTTCGAGTACCAGTCGATGCTAGTCGAGCTGACTGGTCTGGACGTCGCCAACTGCTCGATGTACGACGAGGCGACGGCGCTGGGCGAGGCGGCCACGCTCTCCCAGCGCGTTCGCTCGGTCTCGGGCGAGACGATTCTGGTGCCCGACCACCTCCGCTCGGGCAAACGCGCCGTGCTGGAGAACTACGCTGACGGCCCCGAGCTCACTGTCAGGTCGTACCCGATGGCCGACGGGCAAGTCGACGTGGACGCACTCGCCGAACTGTGTGACGACGACGTGGCGATGGTGTACGCCGAGACGCCGACGGTCCGTGGGGTCATCGAGGAGCGCCTCGCCGACATCGGCGCCCTCGCCGACGACCACGACGCGCTGTTCTGTCTCGGTTCGGACCCGGTCGCGCTCGCGCTGTTAGAACGCCCCGCCGACGTGGGCGCCGACGTGGTCGTCGGCGACGCCGCGTCGCTGGGCACCGGCACGGCCTACGGCTTCGGGCTGGGGATGTTCGTCACGCGCGAGGAGTACCTCCGGCAGGTCCCCGGGCGACTCGTCGGTGCGAGCGAGGACAGCGACGGGCGTCGTGCGTACACGCTGACGCTGCAGACCCGCGAACAGCACATCCGCAAGGAGCGAGCGACCTCGAACATCTGTACGAACCAGGCGTGGGTCGCGTTGCGTGCGGCGATGCATGCGGCGTGGCTCGGTCCTGACGGCCTCGTCGACTTGGCCGAGGACTGTGTCACCCGGCCGCGTGACCTCGCCGAGCGGCTGGACGAGGTGGTCGGGGTCCAGGCACCTGTCCACGACGGCCACAGCTTCCGTGAGTTCGTCGCCCACACCGACCAGCCCGCCCACGCGGTCGTCGAGGACCTCGCTGCGGAGGGGTACGCCGTCCACGAAGTCGGCGAACACCTGATTCAGGTCACAGCCACGGAGGTGACCGCCGAGGCAGAAGACGGGCTCGTCGGCGCAATCACGGAGGTGGCGAAATGACTTTCGCCTCGCTCAGCTCGGCGAAACACCGTGGGACGCGATGCGTCCCACGAGCCTCACGCTCGACACGGGGGTGTCTCGCGTGAGATACACGCAAGCCAGCTGGACCGACGAGGGCGGCGAACGATACGAGCCGCTGCTTTCGGAGAAGGCGTCGAAGACGGTCGACATCGAGGACTCGCCGCTGCCCGACGAGCTGACGCGGGACTCGCTCGAACTGCCCGCGCCCGCGGAGCCGGAACTGGCCCGCCACTACACTCGACTCTCCCAGATGAACTACGGCGTCGAGAGCGGGCCGTTCCCGCTTGGCTCATGCACGATGAAGTACAACCCTTCCTTCACCGAGGATATCGCGGCCCTGCCGGCGGCCGCCGTCCACCCGGACCGGCCCGACCGCACGGTCCAGGGGACGCTCGGGCTCTCCTACCGGTTGCAGGACTACCTGGGCCGAATAGGCGGGATGGACGCGGTGACGCTCCAGCCCCCAGCCGGCGCCGCCGGGGAGTTCACCGGCATCCAGATTGCCAAGGCCTACCACCAGCACAACGGCGACGACCGCTCGGAGGTCGTCATCCCGGACTCGGCCCACGGGACCAACTTCGCCACGGCGGCGATGGCCGGCTACGACGTCGTCGAACTCCCAAGTGGCGAGGACGGACGCGTCGACATCGAGGCCCTGGAGGCCGCCGTGAGCGAGGAGACGGCAGCGCTGATGCTGACGAATCCCAACACGCTGGGGCTGTTCGAGCGGGACATCGAGCAAATCGCCGAAATCGTTCACGACGCGGGCGGTTTGCTCTACTACGACGGCGCGAACCTCAACGCCCTGCTGGGGCGAGCCCGGCCCGGCGACATGGGCTTCGACGTGATGCACTACAACGTCCACAAGACGTTCGCGACGCCCCACGGCGGCGGTGGCCCGGGCGCCGGCCCGGTCGGCGTCACCGAGGAGCTGGCGCCGTTCCTGCCGGACCCCCACGTCCGACAGAGCGACGGCGGCTACGAGTACTACAGCCCGGACCACTCCATCGGCAAAGTACATGGCTACTACGGCAACTGGCCGGTGCTCGTGAAGGCCTTCGCCTACATCACCCGGCTGGGCGATTCCGGGCTCGCGGACGCCAGCGCGAAGGCCGTGCTGAACGCGAACTACCTCGCCGAGGGGATTCCCTACGAGGTGCCCTTTGGCCCCTTCCACCACGAGTTCGTCGCCAGCGCGGGCGAGCAGGACGCCGCCGACGTGGCCAAGGGGATGTTAGACCACGGCGTCCACCCGCCGACGACGAAGTGGCCCGAAATCGTCGACGAGGCGCTGATGACCGAGCCGACCGAGGGCGAGAGCCAGCGGTCGCTGGACCAGCTTGCGGCCGCCTTCGAGGCCGTCCACGGCGAGGACGACGGGACACTCGCGTCGGCCCCACGCCGGACCGCGGCCGGCCGCATCGACCAGGTCTCGGCGGCCAGAAATCCGCGGCTCTCCTGGCAGGCGCTCGATTCCGACGAGTGATAATGCCGGCCGCCAATTTATGTACAAGTAGCGGGCAGTAGAAGTACTGACGCGTATGTTCGAGGAGGCTGCTATCCTTTATGTCCGCCCCGGGCCCGCCACCGACGGGGGTGTCTCACAGACCCTGTCAGACCGGCTCGACCGGCCGGTTCGGTCGGCGAATTCGGCACAGCGGGCCCTCGACGTGCTCGACCGGACCGCCGTCGCCGCCGTGGTCTGTGACCACGCCCCCGACGACGGGCTCGACGGGTTGGCTGTCCTCGAAGCGATACGCGACGACCACCCGGCCCTGCCGGTGGTGCTGGCGACCGACGAGCCCGACGGCCGCGTGGCCGCCGAGGCGACGCGTCTCGGCGTGACCGAGTACGTCCCCCGGAGCGACATCGACCCCGCAGACCGGGTTCGCGAACTGGTTCGTGAGGGCCCCGGACCCGCGGTGCCGGAGAGCCGCGAGCGCGAGCTGGAGCGAAACAACGAGGCGCTGCAGGCGCTGACAGAGCTGGCGACGAGCAACACGCTCTCCAACGAGGAGATACTCGACCGCGTCCTCGAAATCGGCGCCGAACGGCTCGACCTCTCGCTTGGCTATCTGAGCCGCATCGACGGGCGTGATTACGAGGTCGTCTCCGTGGTCGGCGACCACGATGTCATCCAGGCCGACACCGAGACGGACCTGTCGAACACCTACTGTCGCCGCATCGTCGAGGACGACAGCGATATGTACGCCGTCCGCGACGCCGCCGTGGAGGGATGGGAAGACGACAGGGCCTACCAGCTGTCGGGTATCGCCTGCTATCTCGGCGGCAAGGTCGTCGTCGACGGCGAGCTGTACGGGACGCTGTGTTTCGCCGACGAGGAGCCCCGGACCGAGCCGTTCTCCGAGAGCGAGCAGACGTTCATCCAGCTGCTGGCCGAGTGGACGAGCCGCGAGCTCGAACGTCGCCAGCGCAACGCCGCCCTCGAACGGTACGAGAACGTCATCGAGGCCGTCGACGACGGTATCTACGCGCTCGACGAGACGGGCCACTTCGAGCTGGTCAACGACGCGATGACCGACCTGACCGGCTACGACACCGAGGAGTTGCTCGGCGCCCACACCAGCCGTATCAAGTCCGACGAGATCGTCGAGCGGGCCGAGTCCATCGTCCGGTCGATGATCTTCGACGAGGCGGAGGACGACGAGGAGACGTTCGACCTTGAGATAGTGCGGTCGGACGGGACGACGTTCCCCGCCGAGGACCACATGACGCTGCTGTGGGACGACGACGGCGAGTGGTTCGAGGGGACCGCAGGCATCATCCGCGACATCACCGCCCAGAAGGAACGTGACCAGCGGCTCTCGGGGCTGCTGGAGACGACGCGGTCACTGATGCAGGCCAAGACGCCCGAAGACGTGGCCGAGACGGTGGTCGCGGCCGCCGAGTCCGAACTCGGCTTCGACCTCAACCTCGTGCGGCTCTACGACGAGGAGACGGCGACCCTGGAACCGGTCGCTGCCACCGACGGGATGCCAGAGCGACCGGTGTACGAGGCCGACGAGGCGTACCCGGGCGAGGCCTACCAGCGTGGGGAACCCGTCCGCGTCGACGACTTCGACGCGGTGTCGAACTACGACGACCGGGACGCAAAGGCCGCGATGTACGTCCCACTCGACGGCCACGGCGTGTTGAGCGTCGCGACGTACCAGCAGGAGAGTTTCACCGACGCCGACGTCTCGGTCGCGGAAATCCTCGCCTCGAACGCCGCCGCCGCGCTGGACCGCGTGGCGCGTGAACGGGACCTCCTGCGCTACGAGACCGTCATCGAGAACGTCCGTGACATGGTGTACGTCCTCGACGAGGACGAGGGGTTCCAGCTCGTCACGGAGGCGCTGGCCGACTGGCTGGGCTACGAGCGCGAGGCGCTTCTGGGTCGTCACCCGCCGGCGGTGCTTGGCGACCAGGCGGTCGAGACCTTCGCCAGACAGCTCAGACAGCTCCGTGACAGTGAGGCGGCGGCGAGTGCGAGAATCGAGACGACGCTACAACGGGCGGACGGCGAGGAGCTCCCGGCCGAAATCGAGCTCTCGCTCATCGACGAGGCCGGCTTCTACGGCACCGCTGGGGTCGTTCGGGACCTGACCGAACTGGAACAGACCCGCGAGGAGCTGCGAGACGAGCGGGACCGCTTCTCGTACCTGTTCAACAACCTCCCGGACGCCGTCGTCGAGACGGAGTTCACCGGCGATGCGCCGCTCGTCCGCTCGGTGAATCCGGCCTTCACCGACGTGTTCGGGCTCGACCGGCGGACCGTCCTCGACGGCGACCTCAACGACTACATCCTCCCGCCGAGCGACGACGCACAGCGGGAGGCCGACTGGCTCGACGAACGGGGTGCCGACGGGGAGACGGTCCAGGCCGAAATCCGCCGTCGCACCGCCGACGGCTTCCGTGATTTCCTCTTTCGCGGGGTCCCCTACCGCCGGGACGACGGCCGTGTCTGGAGCTTCGGCATCTACACCGACATCACCGAACAGAAGGAACGCGAGCGTCGGCTGGAGGTCCTCAACCGCGTGTTGCGACACAACCTCCGGAACGACCTGACTGTCGTGCTCGGCATCGGCGACGAACTCCGCGAGCGGACCGACGACGAGACGGTCCGCTCGCTGCTCGAGCGGCTCCTCGGCAAGGCCGAACAGATAGCGTCGCTCAGCGACCGCGCCCGCGAGATAGAGCGGTCGGTCCGCCGCGACGACGCCGACACGGCGCCGCTCGATGTCACTGCGCTCGTCGACGAAGTCGCCACGCGGTACGCACAGCAGTCTGGGGCGTCCGTTGACATCTCGGTCCCGGAGACGGCAGTCATGGCCGGCGATGGCCGTCTGGAGCGGGTCGTCGGCGAACTGCTCGAGAACAGCCTCGAACACGCCGGGGCGGCACCGACGGTGTCGGTCACCGTCGACCCCTCGCCCGAGACGGTGTCTGTCACCGTCACCGACGACGGGCCGGGCATCCCGGACCACGAACTAGACGTGTTGACTGGCAGCGAACCCATCACTCAGCTGAGCCACGGGAGCGGGCTGGGGCTGTGGCTCGTCATCTGGGTGACGGAGTCCTACGGCGGGACGGTGCGATTCGAGAACACGCCCGGTGGGGCGTCGGTGACGCTGACGCTCCCACGGACCGATACCTAGGTCGCCGCGCGTATCTTCTCGGCCAGCTCGCCGTACTGTTCGGTCCCTGTACCTTTCTGGACGAACCCCGTCACGCCGGCCTCGTCGGCCGCCGGTCGGACGTCGTCGGGCTCGCGGGCGCTAAAGAGGAGAAAGGGGAGCGACCGGTCCCGGTCCCGCAGTTCCCCACACAGCTCCAGCCCGTCGAGCCTGGGCATCTTGTAGTCGCTGACGACGACGTCGTACTCGCCCGTCAGCGCCATCTCAAGCGCTGTCTCCGGGTCGCCCTCGCTGGTCACGTCGAGGTCGTCCTCCTGTTCCAGAAACGTCTGGACGATTTCGAGTACGTCCCTGTCCTCGTCGACCAGGAGAACGTCAATGCTCATCTACGCTCAGTTCTCCCTTCTGAAATAAAAACCTACGGTCACTGCATCGACGCGAGGTCGACGAACGCTCCGTAATCCGCGCTCAGCCACGTCGCCATCCGCGCGTCGCCCGTCGCGTCAGGCGGATAGATGGTACAGCGGTCCGGTCTGTCAGCGTACGACACGACCGCCAGTGCCAGTTCCGGGGCCGGTCGGTGCCGTCCGCGGCCATCCCCTCGGGGTCCAGACTCATCGTGTATCCCATCCGAAGGGACGGATAAAACCGCTTCTAAGACCTCTCCGTACCGATATATAGCGCTCAGGCGCTCTGGGCCGTGTCGACCTCGCCGTCGATGCGGACGAAGCCGTAATCGCACTCGCCGCAGTGCCACTTGACCTTCTGCCCGAGATGCATCGTCGTGCTGGCGACCTTCCAGAACTCGCTGTACTCCTCGCACTTCGGGCAGTAGTGCTCCAGTTCGAGGCTCATGACACGCTCTTGTGTGTGGGTACCATTGAAGCTCCCGGTTCTAGGAGGCGTGTCGGGTTGCTTGGTGAGTGTTGGGGGTCAGTCTGCTTCCCGCAAAGCGGTATTACGCTCTCTCAGTACAGCCAGAAAGCCCCCGGACGCTCAGGGGCTGCGACTCGCTGCGCGCGCTCGCTTCGCTCGCGTGCTTACATCGTCTCGCTCCCTGAGCGTCCGGCCCCTTTCAGTCCCACCCATGCCGGCTAACCAACCGGCTACGGGTGGACTGAAAGGGGCGGCGGGCTGAGCGAAGGCGGGCGACGCAAGGACCACAGTGAACGGAGTGAACGAGGACCGCAGCGAGCCCCCCGAGTTCAGCCCGCTGGGGCTTTCTGGCTGTGCAAACCGTTACTCACACCAACAGCAGCCGTTACCAGACCCGAACAGGCAAACGGCCAGCCCACCTACCGGAGGGCATGACCACGGTCGAAGACGACCAGCCGCCACTCACGGCACTCGACGTCGACGCCGAGGCGCTCCCGCCAGCCAACACCGAGACGGCGACGTTCGGGATGGGGTGTTTCTGGGGGCCGGACGCCCGCTTCGGCGCGGTGCCGGGGGTCGTGCGCACGCGTGTCGGCTACGCGGGCGGGACGGCGCCGGACCCGAGCTACTACTCGCTGGGCGACCACACCGAGGTCGTGCAGGTCGAGTACGACCCCACAGCGCTCGACTATTCGGACCTGCTCGACGTGTTCTGGGCGAACCACGACCCCTTCGGCGGGGCCCACAAGCGCCAGTATCGTGGCGTCGTGCTGGTCCACGACGACACCCAGCGCGAGGGTGCCGAGGCGTCGGCCGCGGCGCTGGAAGAGCGGACGGGACAGTCCGTCGAGACCGCCATCGAGTCGCTCGGTTCGTTCACGCTGGCCGAGGAGTACCACCAGAAGTACGAACTCCGCTCGACGCCGGTAGTTGGCGACGAACTGGCGGAGCTCTACGGCCCGGCGCTGGTCGACTCGACCGTCGCGGCGCGGCTGAACGGCTTCGTCGCGGGCCACGGCGACCCCGACCAGCGCGAGGCACTACTGGCCGACGTCGCGCTCTCGCCGGCGGCGCTGTCGGAACTCGAACGGCGGCGCTGACGGGCCGCCGTCATCGACTCCTCGGCGAGAATATAAGACCGTGGCAGCCCCAGCCACGTGTATGACCATCTACACCGGCCGCGGCGACCAGGGCCAGACCGACCTGCGGACGATGGACCGCGTCTCGAAGGACTCCCGGCGTATCGAGGCCTACGGCACCGTCGACGAGGTCAACGCACTGGTCGGGGTCGTCCGGCCGACAGGGTACGACGACATCGACGACGACCTGCGGACCATCCAGAACCACCTCCACATCGTCCAGGCCGACTTCGCGAACCCGAGTCCCGGCGAGGACGACCCACAGATAACAGAGGAACACGTCGACACTATCGAGGACATGATAGACGAGGCCGACGAGGAGCTGGACCCGCTGGAGTCGTTTATTCTGCCGTCGGGGTCGGAGCCGGGCGCGAAGCTCCACCACGCCCGCGCCGTCTGTCGCCGCGCGGAGCGGCGCTGTGTCTCGCTGGCCGCCGAGGAGGCCGGCGTCAACGGCACCGCGATAATCTATCTCAACCGGCTCTCTGACACCCTGTTCACGCTCGCGCGGCTGGTCAACAAGCGCGAGGGGGTCCGGGAGGAGAGCCCGGAGTACTGAGCCGGGTAAGCGGGGGCGAGAGCCGAAGCAGTAGGTCTGCGGGGGACCGAGCCCGGCGGGCGCCCTTAGTTGGCGGCTTCGGCCAGCACGTCCCAGTCTTCTTCGCGAACGTCGAAGCCCCGCGAGCGCAGTTCCGCCGCTAGCTTCCCGGTGTCTACGCCGCCGTAGCTCGCGGCCTGCTCCAGGCCGAGTGTTCCGCCGTAGTACAGCGTCAGCGCCGTCGTCAGGGAGGTGTATGACATCGTTTCCTCGTCTGAGACGTAACGCGACTAGGTATTAAAGTTTCTTAGACAATAAGTAGCATAGATTTGCTGTTAGTGGTTGTATAATAGGGATCACAGACAAAGATAGCAAGAATATTTGGACGAATGTCTTCCCCAGGCAGCCGACGCAGTCGCCCGACTCCGTGCTCTGTCCCGCGCCGGTCCGGTTCGCAATAGCAAAGTGACCGGCCCGGAACGGTGAGATATGAAAGCGACCGCGAAGGCTCACCCCATTCAGGGGCTGGTGAAGTACCACGGGATGCGCGACGAACAGCGGCGGATGCCGTACCACGACAGCATCTCGGTCAGTACGGCGCCGAGCCGGACGAAGACCACTGTCGAGTTCGACCCGTCGCTCGACGACGACGAGTACGTCATCGACGGCGAGACGGTCGAGGGCCGGGGCGCCGAGCGCATCGACTCGGTCGTCGATCACGTCCGCGAACTGGCCGGTATCGACGACCCGGTTCGCTTCGAATCGACCAACGACTTCCCGACGAACATCGGCTTTGGCTCCTCCTCGTCGGGCTTTGCCGCCGCGGCGACGGCGCTTGTCGAGGCCGCCGGCCTGGACATGACTCATCCCGAAATCTCGACGGTCGCGCGCCGGGGCTCCGCCTCGGCCGCCCGCGCCGTCACGGGCGCGTTCTCCCATCTCAAGACCGGCGTCAACGACCAGGACTGCCGCAGCGAGCGCATCGAGACCGACCTCGAAGACGACCTGCGCATCGTCGCCGGGATGGTCCCCTCCTACAAGGAGACCGAAGCCGCTCACAAGGAGGCCGCCGACAGCCACATGTTCCAGGCCCGGATGGCTCACATCCAGTACCAGATATCGGATATGCGCGACGCTCTCTACGATGCCGACTTCGACCGCGCGTTCGAACTGGCCGAACACGACTCGCTGTCCCTGGCCGCGACGACGATGACCGGGCCCGCCGGCTGGGTGTACTGGCAGCCCCGGACCATCGAGATTTTCAACACCGTCCGAGAGCTGCGCACCGAGGAGGACGTCCCCGTCTACTTCTCGGTCGACACCGGGGCGAGCACGTACGTCAACACCACCGAGGAGTACGTCGACCGCGTGGAGGCCGCCGTCGCGGACTGTGGCGTCGACACGCGCGTCTGGGAGGTCGGCGGCCCCGCAGAAGTGCTGGACGAATCTGAAGCGCTGTTCTGAGTCGCGGCTGGTTCGGTTCTCTCTGTCGGTGTGAGTCAAAGAGTTCAGTCAGGCATGGTTGCTGCCACCGCAAACAGCCAGAAAGCCCCGGCGGGCTACGCTCGGTGGGCTCGCTGCGGTCCTCGCTCACTCCGTTCGCTGTGGTCCTTTCGTCGCCCGCCTTCGCGTAGCCCGCCGCCCCTTTCAATCCCACCCAGCGCTGTTTGACCAACCGGCTACGGGTGGACTGAAAGGGGCGGTCCGTTCGACGACGGCGGCTGAAACAAGGACCGCAGGGAACGAAGTGACCGAGGACCGCAGCGAAGCCCCCGAGTCGACGGACCGGGGCTTTCTGGTTGTTAGAGGGCTCTCAGAGTGGGTGCTACGAGAGTGTTCCCACCGCTCGTCAGTACAATAACCGCCACGACACCTTCCTCCGTTCGGAAACAACATTATCCCCGTTCAGTCCTAACGTCGGCTAATGCTAGTCGCCGTTCTCGGTGCCGGCTACGCCGGTCTGACGCTCGCGCGAACGCTCGAACGGACCCTCCCCAGCGACGCCAAACTCGTGGTCGTCGACGAGTCACAGGACCACCTGGTCCAGCACGAACTCCACCGCGTCGTTCGCCGGCCGTCGCTGGCCGAGGAAATCACGGTCTCGCTCGCGGATGCGCTCGACTGCGAGGTTCGGCAGGCAACGGTCACGGACCTCGACGCCGACGCGGGCGAGGCCACCCTCGAAACGCCCGGCAGGGACGAGGCGACGCTGGAGTACGACGTGGGCGCGGTGTGTCTGGGCGCACGGACGGCCTTCTACGGGTTGGACGGGGTTCGCGAGCACGCCACGCCGCTGAAGCGACTCGCCGACGCCCGCGAGATACGACGGGAGTTTCTGGACCTGACCGACGGCGACCGCGTCGTCGTCGGCGGCGCGGGCCTGTCGGGCGTGCAGGTCGCTGGCGAACTCGCGGCGCTGGCCGACGACCAGGGCGTGGACGTCGAGGTCTGCCTGCTCGAACAGGAAGCCGAGGTCGCGCCGTCGTTCCCGGCGGCCTTCCAGCGAGCCGTCCACGACGCCCTGCTCGACGCCGGCGTCTCGGTCCGGACCGGGACCGCCGTCCAGCGGGCCGACGCCGAGACCATCACACTCGAAACTGGCGACCTCGACTACGACCAGTTCGTCTGGACCGGCGGCATCACGGGTCCGTCGGCACTGGCCGACGACCGGCCGGTCGTGCGTGCCGACCTCCGTCTCGGAACGTCGACCTTCGCGGTCGGTGACACGGCCCGGGTCGTCGACAGCGACGGCGGGGCCGTCCCGGCCAGCGCGGCGGCGGCCATCCGGGAGGCCAGCGTGGCAGCCGACAACATCGAACGGCTGGTCGAACACCGCCGCGAGGACGCGGGCGGGTTCGAGCCGCGGCTCGCCCGCTACCGGTTCGACGTGCCCGGCTGGCTGGTCTCCGTCGGCGACGACGCCGTGGCGAAGGTGGGGCCGACAGTCCTGACGGGCCGGCCGGCACTGGCGCTCAAGACGACCGTCGGCGCGGGCTACCTGGGCAGCGTCGGCGCGATACGGGAGGCGACGGACCTCGTCCGTACGGAACTGGGCATCGACGACGAGGCGGCCGCCGAACCGGTGCCGGACGACATCGTCGACGTCTCGCAAGCGGAGTAGCTACCCGGTGTCGAGTTCGAGGAAGGTCGTCGACCAGTTCTCCGCGTCGGTGAGTGAGACGTCCTCGGGCGCCCAGGAGTCCAGGGCCCGGACGAGATGCGCGCGGCCGTCGCGGAGATACGACAGCGGCGGCTCGCCCTCGCGGTAGAACCCCTGTGCCCGGAGGACGGGGCCGGGAATCGTCGACGGTGCGACGAAGAGGTCGGAGCTGGGATAGCTCGCCCGTACCTCGGCCAGCAATGCCCCGAGCAACTGCTCGCGGCCCTCGTGGTCGGTCAGTGGGACGACGTCGGCCACCCTGGTCGTCTCCGGCCCGTACAGCTTTCCCGGCGGCGTCCGCGCGACGACGAGGGCCGCGCGCTCGCTCCCGGACTCGCCCACGAACGCCGAGTAGTTCCAGTTCGGGTTCGAGAGCCGCCATCGGTAGAAGGCCGGGTCCCGATGGGCGTGTATCGTCGCCGGCGCAGTGTCGGCGTAGAGCGCCGCCAGCGTCTCGACGGGGACCGACTCCTCGTAGCGGACAGACACCCCGGCCGACGTGGTCTCACGCCGGTCGCGGAGTCGGTTGTGCGCAGAGACCAGCCCCGTGGCGACGCTGCCGGCGAGCCTGTGGCCCGGAACCGTCGTCTGCGCGGCAAGCAGCGGCGTGACCTGCTCGACGCGGTAGGCGACCGGAACGGTCCCGACACGTCGCCAGCCCAGCTTTCTGTTGCCCTGCAGGGTCACCTCGTTGGGGAAGTTGAAGAAGAAGGCGCGCTCTCGGCTCTCGTAGCGGTCGATGGCCCGCTCGGTCATCCGCGTAAACAGCCCCTGCCGTCGGTGGTCCGGGTGGACCATGGTGTCACAGGGCTGGAGTGCGGGGTACCGCTCCCCGTCGACGACCATCGGGAGCGCGAAGAACGAACGCGCGCCGACCAGGTCACCGTCCGCCGTGGCGACGACTATGGGGACGTGGTCGACGTAGGGGTTCGAGACGTACTTCCAGTCGAACCACTCCGGGCTGTGCTGCCAGGAGCCCAGCACGTCGGCGTAGAGGTCGATGAACTGCGCTCTGTCGGCTGGTCGGTACCAGCGGATATCGTAGGTTGACATAGGAAACAGCACGCGCAGTTGGGCGGGCGCGATGCTTGTTATGGCATACTTGCAGCAGGGGCCTGGCCCGACCGAGATGATAACCCGGGCCACTGTACCCTACGACGACCTTACTGGTCGTAGTCGGGACAAGGTCGGCGAGTAATCGGGGTAGCAAACACCCGTGACGGGTCAGCGGCGGCGGGCGAGGAGCGCCGTCGCGAGGATGGCGACGACTGCACCGACGGCGGTAAAGCCGGGGCCGCTCCCGCCGGAGGTGTCAGTGTCGACCGTCGCAGGTGTCGTGCCCTCGACGGCCGAACGCTCGACGTAGACGCTCTCGTCGTACCTGTCGGGGTAGAGCTGCCGGCTCACGTTGTGGGCGGCGTTGACCACGCTCCGGGGGGCCGGCTGGCTCATGTCGCGTTCCCGTACGGTGACGACCGCGTTCTCCTGGCCCGCTGTCGTACTGGCGTACGGTTCCTCGCCGACGAGGTAGCTGGTCCCCTCGTGGAGGACGAGGTTGTCGGGGTCCATCTGGAGTATCACCTCGTCGTTCAACTGTGGGTAGTCGGTGTACTCGCTGGCGGCGTTGTCGGCGCCGGCGGTGGCAAGCACTGCGTCGATGAAGGTGCCGGAGGCAGCGACGTAGCCGCTACCCAGCGGGTAGAGCACGTCTGGGCGGTCGTCGACGTCGGCGGTCACGTTCCGGACGGCGTCGACGTTGGCGGTCATCCACGCGTTGGTGTCGGCCGCTCCCTGACAGTTGCCGGTCAGGCGCCCGATTCTGGTGGTCGCCTCGCGGATGTCCTCGATGTCGGTGGCCGCGGGGAGGTGATAGACCGTCAGGCCGGCGTCACGGAGCCCTTCGACCTCGTCCGCGCTAGCGTTGGGCGCAATGACGAGGTCCGGGTTCGTCCCGGCGACTTTCTCGCGGCTCACCCCGAAGCTCGCCGAGACGTTCGTCCGGCTCTCAGAGCCCTCCAGATACGAGGCGTACTGGGTGAGACCGACGACCTGGTCGCGGCCGCCTATCTCCCACATCGTCTGTGCGGCGGAGGGGTTCGTCGTCACCACCCGGTCGGGGCGTTCCTCGATTGTCACTTCGGTCCCGGTCGCGTCGGTCAGCGTCACCGGGAACGAACAGTTCTGGCCGGACTGGCCCGCGCTCGCGGCCGCCGGCGTCGCCAGAAGCGACGCGAGCACGAGCAGGCCGACTACGAGTGTCGCAAGTCGTCGCATCGTCCCTACCGCTGGCGGCGAACAATAAATATTTACCTACTGCAAGTGGGTTTTCAGACGTGCGAACCCACCGAAAAACGGCAGTTTGGTCGCTCGCACTGACGGCGCTGCTCGCCCTCCTCGTCACGGCGAGCGCCGCGGTGGGGCCGGTGTGGATTCCGCCCGCGGACGTCGCCCAGGTACTGCTCAACGCCGTCGTCGTCCCGACCGCGGTCGACCTCTCGGGCGCGGCCCTCGACGTGACGACCCAGCCGGTCTTTCGGTTCCGCGTCTCGCGACTCCAGCGACTCATCGTCATGAACGTCCGGCTCCCACGCATCCTGCTGGCCGCCGTCGTCGGCTTCGCCCTCGCCGCGGCCGGCACCATCATGCAGGGCATCTTCCGCAATCCGATGGCCGACCCCTCCATCATCGGCGTCTCCTCGGGCGCGGCCGTCGGGGCCGTCGGCTTCATCGTCCTCGGCGGGGCGCTCCCGTTCGGACTCGGACTCAGGGGCGCCGCCTTCGCCGGCGCGCTCGTCGCCGCCTTCGGCGTCTACCTCATCGCGACCGAGAACGGCCGGACGCCCGTGGCGACCCTGCTGCTCGCGGGCGTGGCCGTCCAGACGTTTCTGGGCGCCGTGGTCTCCTTCCTTCTGCTCAACGCCGGCGAGAGCATCCGCCGGGCGCTGTTCTGGCTGATGGGCCACCTGAAGGGGGCCGCCTGGGCCGACGTGTGGTCCAGTCTCGTCCTGGTCGCGATTCCCTTTGCCCTCCTGCTGGTCTACGCCCGGGACCTGAACGTCATGCTGCTGGGCGAGGAGGACGCCCAGAGTCTGGGTATCGAGGTCGAGCGCACGAAGCGGATACTGCTCGCGCTGGCCTCCCTGGCCACCGCTGCGGGGGTCGCCGTCGCCGGTATCATCGGCTTCGTCGGGCTCATCGTCCCCCACGTGATGCGACTGCTCGTGGGGCCGGACCACCGCATCTTGCTGCCTACGTCGGCACTGGCGGGGGCCTCCTTCCTCGTGGCGACGGATACGCTCGCTCGCTCCGGGAGCACGGAACTGCCCGTCGGCATCGTCACCGCCGCGCTCGGGGCGCCCTTTTTCCTCTACCTGTTGCGAAAGCGGGAGGTCCACGAGCTGTGAGCGACCACGGCCCACCCGTCGACGGCCGGAGCGGCCCCGGACCGAGAGACGGCGGCCAGCCCGACGCAGGCCCACGCTCCGACGGCCACGACGGCGACCACGTGCCGATGCTCGCCGCCGAGGACATCTCCGTCTCGCTGGGCGGGACAGATATCCTCTCGGACGTCTCGCTCAGCGCCGAATGTGGCGAGGTGGTCGGCCTCGTCGGCCCCAACGGCGCAGGTAAGACCACGACGCTGCGGGTCCTCCGGGCGACGCTCTCGCCCGACAGCGGCACCGTCCGCGTCGCCGGTGACCCAATCGACGGGCTCTCCTCGAAGCAGGTGAGCCAGCGGGTCGCCAGCACGCCCCAGGCGACGGAGCTGTCCTTCGACTTTACCGTCAGTCAGGCGGTCGAGATGGGCCGGACCCCCCATCTCGGCCGGTTCGAGCGGGCCGACAGCGGCGACCGTGAGGTCGTCGAGGCGGCGATGGAACGGGTGGACGTGGCCCGATTCGCGGACCGCCCCGTCCCCTCCCTGTCCGGTGGTGAGCGCCAGCGGGTGCTGCTGGCCCGCGCGCTCGCCCAGGAGACGCCCGTCCTCCTGCTCGACGAGCCGACCTCGAACCTCGACATCAACCACGCCGTCAACACGCTGGAACTGGTCGCCGACCTCGCCCGGGAGGGCAAGACCGCCGTCGCGGCCATCCACGACCTGAACCTCGCCGCCCGCTACTGTGACGAACTCGTCTTGCTGGCTGGCGGCGAGGTCCGCGCCGCGGGCCCGCCACGAGAGGTGCTGACCACGCCGACGCTCCGGGACGCCTTCGGCGCCGAGACGCTCGTCACCGGCCAGCCAGCCACCGACGCGCCGCTGGTGACGGCGCTCCCGGACCGCGCTACGCTCGAGCGGACCGTCCACGTCGTCGGCACCGGCGGGCAGGCCGCTGGGGCTGTCGCTCGACTCGTCGCCGCCGGTGCGACCGTCTCGGTGGGCGTCGTGCCAGCGGGTGACGCCGCAGCCGAGCGCGCCCGCGAACTGGATTGCGAGGCCGTCACGGTGCCGCCGTTCGCCGGCGCCGACGATAGCTCGCGCGAGCGGGCGACCGAGCTGGCCCGGGCGGCCGACGCCGTCGTCGTGGCCGGCGACGTGGGCGACGCGAACCAGTCGGTCGTCGCGGCGGCCGACCGCGTCGTCGCCGTCGCGGGCGAGGGTGTGCCCGCTATCGAATCGGGCCGGACGACCGTCGCCACGGTTGAGGAACTCCCTGATGCTGTTGCGGGGCTGTCGACGCCCCCGCCTCGGAGAACCCAGGCCGACGGACAGCCCCGATAACGGTCGCCGCTCACGCTGAACGAATCGAAATGTTGTTTTGAACGGGATTTT